>Ga0209289_100123_pt1 | contig 47604 bp, 45 predicted proteins | sample GXS110809BmetaG_FD_184121 | JGI IMG/M metagenome (GOLD analysis project Ga0209289, IMG submission 184121) | Hot spring microbial communities from Gongxiaoshe hot spring, China to study Microbial Dark Matter (Phase II) - GXS 110809B (SPAdes)... ... | reverse complement strand
GAGAGTTTTTTGGAATCTGATGAACCAGATGTTTTTATTCTTTCTATTTTAGGGAAGACGGGAGATAGGGTGGGAGTGCTGAGGCGTGTTATAGAGAAATTAAAGGAATTAAATCTTGGGGAGGAAAGAATCTTAAAATATATACATAGGATAGAGGTTTTATCGGAGTTAAAGGGGATAGGGAAGGAGGAGATAAGGGAGATGCCGATAGAGATAGACATAACAAAGCTTTGGGGGTATGAGGAAGGGAGGGAAGCTGGACTGAAGGAAGGAAGAGAGGCTGGACTGAAGGAAGGACTGAAGGAGGGGAAAGAAGCTGGACTGAAGGAAGGGAGGGAGATAGGATTGAGAGAGGGTTTATACAGTGCGATAGCTTTAGGCCTTGAGTTAAGATTTGGTAAAAAGGGTTTGAGGCTAATGAAGAAGATAAGGGAGATTTCAGATATAGATAGACTCAAGGAACTGAAGAAGGAGATAATTAAAGCAAAGAGTTTGAAGGAGTTCTCAAAAAGAATTAAGAACGGTGGTTTCTAAAGCTGGAATATTATCTAACAATAAACCATTGTTGCATTCATCAAAAATCATTGAAGTTTGTGATTTTCTCAAGAAAATGATGCCTACAACACAGAGGAAAAATATTTTCTGAATGCTTTGTTGTATCCATATCAAACCAAAAAACTGATGGTGTCGGACTTTACCCAATCACCAAAATTTTTAATAGACTCTAAGATATGAAAGGTAAAATACATAGTATTTTGAATATGATTGCAACAGAGCAAATTAGTATAAATAGATGGGATAAATTTGATTTGGGGATCAAGTTTTAGTATTCTGCTAGAATGAAAATGGAGTTTTAACCTGAATCTTGCAAGAAGTCTCCATCTATAGGGTGGAGATGAATTGCAAATACCTGAGTCAGTCTCGGATTACAATTATATGTAACTTTGATAACCAAAGGGGTTGTCAAGGGTGGTAGGGTAGGAACTACCTGAACTGTGGAGAAGCTTATAGCCTTGTTGAAGCAGGAAGCTCCCTCTTCTATAAGATGGAGTAGTTCACAATGTTTAGTAAATGCCAATTTTGCTTTACCTTAAACCGGGGCTAAAGGAGATACCATTCAGAGAAGTAAGCTACAAGAAATGCTCAAAATTGCTGTGTAGAAAATACAATGCGAAAGGTGTAAAAGAGAATAAAACATCAGAAAATATTTTTCTTTCCTCAATCAATAATTAAATCAAGATGGAATAAAATGAATGATTACTTTTTTAAATTATTTATTTATCATATTTTTAGGTTTTATTGATTCTGAATCGATTATCTTTTAAAATTCATTAGGTTTATCATTTGAGGAGTGATGAGAAAGGTGATTTAAAATATCTGAAATTAGCAAAATTCATTTTTCGTTTCATCATTATAAAAATTATGCCTAGATCTTCTAAAAAGGGGCCTTTTATAGATGAGCATGTTTTAGATAAGGTAATTAGTTTGAGGCCAAAAGTCCTGAAGGGCGAAAAAGTTGTTTTGAAAACATACTCAAGAAGATCTACTGTAATACCAGAGATGGTTGGATTCACTATAGCTGTCCATAACGGAAAAACTTTCATACCTGTTTATATTACAGAGGATATGGTTGGTCATAAACTTGGCGAATTTTCTCCAACAAGAACATTCAGGGGGCACCCAGATAAGACTCAGAAAGTTGAAATAAAGAAACCTGGACAAGGTTAATTTTTGTGTTCAAGGTTCCGAAGTATAAAACATTTGTAGGGAGTGTAAGACTCAAAGGGGATAAATCCATATCTCATAGAGTCTTGATATTCTCTTCGCTTTGTAAAGACGAGGAGACGAAAGTATATAATTTAGGTCTTTCCGATGATATCATCGCTACGATAGGGATTCTCAAGAATCTTGGCGTATATTTAGAAGATAAACATGATTTTTTCGTCGTCAGAGGGAAGGGACTCTATTTTGATGAGCCTTCTGACATATTGTATGCTTATGAATCTGGAACAACTGCGAGAATATTCTGTTCTGTTTTAGCATCGCAAAGGTTCTCGTGTGTTATTGATGGAAAGGAAGCTTTGAGGAAGAGGCCTATGAGGAGGGTAGTCGATCCATTGAGAAAGATTGGTGCAAAGATCTGGGGGAGAGAAGACGGTAATAACTTGCCCTTGCTTTTTGATGGAATCGGAAGATTCAGAGGAGGACAAAACTTTGATATTCCTGTTTCAAGCGCTCAAGTTAAAACTGCTTTACTCATTTCAAATTTCTGGTCTGATGGACCTGTGGGAGTAAAAGAACCTTCTGTCTCAAGAGACCATACGGAAAGAATCCTTCCAGCTTTTTCAGTGGATATTAGAAAAGATGAATCTGGATATATTTATGCAGTCGGGGTACCGAAATCTCCAAAAAGCTTAAATATACCTGGAGATATATCATCAGCATCATTTCTTATCGCTATTTCGATTTTGTTCCCGAATTCTGAAATTATTATAAGGGATGTTAGTTTGAATCCGACAAGAATGGGGTTTATTCATATACTCCAAAAGATGGGAGCAAAAATACAAGTCATACAAAAAGATTCTTACGCTGGAGAACCTTATGGAGATATATTCTCTTCAACTTCTGATCTTAAGAATTTAGAGCTTCATTCTGATATTATACCTAAAATAGTAGATGAAATACCAATACTTTCTGTCTGTGCTCTTTTTGGAGAGGGGGTTTTCATCGTAAAAGATGCAAAGGAGCTTAGATTCAAAGAAACTGATAGGATAAATGCCATATGCTCAAATTTCAGAGCTCTTGGAGTAGATGTTCAGGAATTTGATGACGGTTTCGCATTTGAAGGACTTGGAAGAGATGCTATCCATAGATTATCTGCTGAATATTCTTTGAAAACATTTTCTGATCATAGGATAGCTATGTCTTTGTTTGTTCTTGGGTTAGTTGTAGATGGTATAGTTTATCTCGATGATATAAACTGTATATCAAAGTCTTATCCTGATTTTATAAGTGATGTTCAAGCTCTTGTGAGATAATTTATCCTCTTTTATTCTCTTGGGAAATTTAAGATTTTGTCTTTGCTTTTTTGATTAAATGGCCGACTTTTCTTTTTTTAGCCCCTTTTATGATTTTGGATTTAATTTAAAATCATGCTTGAGGGAAAAGATAAGATGAGGATAATATGTTTTTCTGGGGATATGGATAAAGCTTTTGCTGTTTTGACTTTAGCATCTACTGCGGCATCTATGGGTATGGATGTGGCTATATTTTTTACTTTCTGGGGTTTGTCTTTAGTAAGGAAGAGCAGAAAATTAAAGGGTAAGAATTTTTTACAGAAGATGATGGATATTATGATGCCAGTGGGGTTAGATTCGCTGAAGCTTTCAAAGATGAATATGGCTGGACTTGGACCTTTTTTCATGAAGCTTCTTATGAAAAAGACTAAATCACCTAATTTACAAGAACTTTTTGAAGCAGCAAAAGAATCTGGTGTGAAGTTTTATGCTTGTTCAACATCGTGCTCCATTTTAGGTATAGAAAAATCTGAGCTTTTAGATTGTGTTGAAGAGATTGTTGGTGCGGCAACATTCCTATCTGAAGCAAAAGAAGCTAAAATATCACTGTTTATTTGACAATGTTGCGGAAAAATTTGAAAATCTATTAGAAATGCTTATTTAATAATAGTAATTGCCTCTATGGATATAAAAGTAGATATCGAATTTGACGCAAGGGGACTCAAATGTCCTATGCCAGTGATAAAAGCAAAGAAAAAGTTAGACGAAATACCGTCTGGTGGAGTTATTTTGATATTAGCAGATGACCCCGGTGCAAAGAAAGATTTTCCAGCATTCTGCATACAAACAGGACATGATCTTATACAGGTGAAAGAAGAGAGTGGAGTATTCAAGTTCTATATAAGAAAAAAATAAATCATTCTTTTGTTTCTTTGATCTCTTCTTTTTTGATTTCTTCCCTGATCTTTTCCTTTATCTCCTTTTCTGCTTTTTCCTTCAAATTCAGCTTGCTTTCCTCTTCTGTATTCTTTTGAATAAGAGATTCAAGTTCAGATCTTAACGTCTCCTCTATTATCTTCTCTCTCCATTTTATTGATGAGTCGAAATATCCTTCTCTCATTTCTATTTTCACATCTCCCCTTTCAACAGATGGATCTGGTATGATTTCAATTTCTGGTGGTATTTGGAAAAACTTTTTGATAGTTTCTATATCTTGACTATTTACTCTTATTTTGACTATCTTAAATTCTCTCACTTTTTCCATCGCATCTTTTAGTACCCTTACAATAAGTTCTTCATCTTTGATAGAGTTTGTCATAAGTATTGTTTTGATTGCCACAAGTGTAAGATGTAAGACTATTTTGGGGAAATCATCTGAAAACCTCTCTTTTGCATATGCGAGTTCATCGGATATTTTTCTGAATATCTCAAGTGCATATCTTCCTTCAGATAATACCTTTTTATAAGCATCCTCATAGCCTTTCTCTTTTCCCTCCTGATAGCCTTTATCAAAACCAGCTTTATAACCTTTCTCCTCTGACTCTTTTTCTATTTCCCTTGATATATCAAGACTCCTTGATAAAGCTTCGTTTATTATTCTTTCTGATTCTTTGTAAGCATTATCTATGATTTCCTTACTCCTTTTTTCTGCTTCGTTTATTATTTTCCTTGAATCAATTTCTGCTTTAGCTATTATGTCTGATCTTATCCTATCTATTATTTCCTGAAGAAAAGTCCTACTACTTTTGTGTTCGTAGAACTTTTTCACTTCTTCTTCATGTACTTTTTCTTTCTTGACTTCTTCCTCTCCCATAGAGATTATTTTAAACTTTTCTTCAGTCGATTTCTTTGGATATTCCTGATTTTTTACCTCTTGTTTCCCATTTTCTTTATTTCCCACCTCTTCAACATCTATTGAGATTATCAATTTCCTTTTTATGTCCTCTCCACCCTCTATGATTTTCTTCTTACCCTCTTTTTTTTCCTTAATATATGAATATTCTTTTGCCTCTGATGTTATCTCTTCGGAATGTTCATATATCTCACTTTTTATTTCAGAAATAGCTCCGGATTCTGTTTGTTCTATTCCTTCTACCTCTTTGAACTCTTCTATTTCCCGAGCAATAGGTGAGGTTTCAATGCTTTCTGCAATTTTCTCTGCTTCTTGTTCTATTTTTCCTTCCAGTATCTCTTCTTCTATCTCATCCTCTTTGGTTCCTTCAAAAGGTGGAGCGATTTCAATTTCCGGAATTATTTCAGGCTCAAGAGATATGGGCGGCTCTTCTATAATTGTCTCCTCAGCTGTTTTCTTCTCTAATTCCTCAAATCTTTCTTCTTCTACATTTTTCGCTTGTGCCTCTTTTTGCCTTATTATACTTTCTGTCAGCTCATGTTTCTTACCAGTGAGTATCTCATATAATGGAACAAATTTTTTCTGATCCATATTCGTTCTAATAATAACTTAAATTTTAAATCGTAATTATGTATGTTATTCTTAACTTTTCAATTCCCCCCTATATATGCCTATGGTCTTGGTTAATTATGTCATTATACAATATATATTAGAATCTTTTCAATTTCCATCTCTAATTTTTTTTTTCTTTCATTTACAAATTTCTCTATTTTTTGATTTTCTTTTATACTATCATAATTGGAAAGTAATCTTTTAAGTTCGTGTGGTTTGCTAACTATTAAGGCTATCTTTTTTACATCATCTGATACGTTCCAGTTGTTTTGACCTATTATTATCGGTATTTTGAAAGAAAGAGGTTCAAGAGTATTATGTCCACCAATGGGTGATACGGTTCCACCAACGAAACATATATCAGATATCTTGAGTATTTCATCGGTAAAACCATAGGTGTCAACAAGTATAACTCGCCCTTTTTTAATAGATTCTTCTATTTGATCTTTTACATCCTCAATATTGAATCTTTCTCCTTTTCTGTGTTCATTAAGGATCCTAGATAGCTTCTCATATCTTGTCTCTTTTGATATTGTTTTTTCTGCTTCTTCAAAGTTGTGCCTTGGAGCTATTATAAGACCAAATTTTTCTGGTATGTGCCCTTGGAGTAAAAATCTTAACTCTTCTTCCCCCCTTGTAGATAGTGCAAAAAATATCCTCTTTGATAACTTGAGATTCAGTTTTTCCCTTTTCTCAAGAAATATAAGGTTTTTCAGATCAATTGATACTGAAACTGATGGAAAACCAGCATATTCAAACAAAGAAGCATTTTTCTCATCTTTAGCAAATACGTGATCTACGAGATTTCTTGTTTCCTTGAGAATAGGCATTTTCCTCCAAAATTTTGCGGAGTTTTCAGATATTTTTCCACTTACAACAAGGACTCTTCCTTTTTGACTTTTAACAGAAAAGATGTAGGATGGCCAAAGATCACTTTCAAAGAATAGAAGATTTTTTGTTTTTATCAGAAACTTTTGGATTATAAAAAGTGGGATAGGCATAGCTATTGTTTCCGGAAAAGTTTCTTTTGCAGTTTGAGTGAATACCGTGTTTTGAATTTTTTTTTGAGGGAGAAATCTTTTTATTTGTTTTGTCAGGAGTAAAGCGTTTTTCGCTTCCCCAATTGAAGATGAATGTATGATAATGTCAGATCTTATTTTTTTGAGTGATCTTGGGAGTATAGAATTTTTTACTCCCCTAGGGCCATACTTAAGTATTGCATATGTATAGATTAGTGGGGAGAAGGATATAAGTGAAGCATCGTGGAGAATTTCTCTGATCACTCTTTTTCAACTTGAGCTGTTTCTATTTCAAGTGGGGTCTGCCTTCCAAAGATAGAGATCAAAACTCTTACCTTATTTCTGTCTTCACTTATCCATTCTACAATCCCAACCAGTCCCTTAAGCGGACCTGACTTGATTCTCACCTTGTCGCCAACTGATATTTTAAATATTTTTGATACCTCTCCGCCTGCAACTTTTTCCTTAAGTGAAATTATGTTTTCTTCTGGCACTGGAATCGGTATCCCTTTCTCTCCAAGTATATATCCAATAGATGGTAGCTCTCTTATTTTGTTCCATAAATCATTCTCAAGTTTCATTTTTACATAGACATATCCAGAAATTATTTTTTTCTTTCTGACTATTTCTTTTTCTCCACTTTTTGTTTTCTTTTTGAATTTCTCTTCTTCTTCAGGGACAAAGACTTCCTGAATTCTTGGATCTGTTTGAGCAATTTTTTCTATATGAGCTTTTGCTTCATCTTCCTTTCCACCAGCTACTCTTATTATCCACCATTTATATTTTTCTTCTTGTTCCTGCTGAGTTTCCATATTTTAACCTCCCACTAAAATATAAACTTAAATAACCTTGAAAGTATGAAATCAATCAATCCTATTACTCCGGCGATGATGAATATCATTGTAAGCACACCTATTGTTGTGATTCTTGTAGTTGGGAAGTTTGGGAAATTGACCCTCTTTACCTCTGAAACTGAATTATCTATTATTTCCTTTAGCTTGGAAATCATATTTAAATTTTTGCAGGTCCGGTGGGACTTGAACCCACAACCTCCGGATTTGGAGTCCGGTGCTCTACCTTATTGAGCTACGGACCTAAAATTATATATCTCTGATACAATACAATAATATATTTCTTAACCTTTATATAGATAAACAAAACAAAAATAATTATTTAAGGAGAGATTTAATCACAAACAAAAAACTGTGTTTCAGATTTTAATCTCTTTATGTTCCGTATACTTTTTGCACCATTTGCAGAATTTCCTTATTTTGATTTTTTCTCTTTTCAGTTTGGTATTTTTAGTTGTGTAATAGTTCCTTCTTTCGCATTCAGCACATTCAAGTCCTATTATATCCCTTGGCATTTTTATTTAGGCTTTAATCAAGGATTTCAGATATGACTCCAGCTCCTACGGTTCTTCCACCTTCTCTTATAGCGAATCTCAAACCTTTTTCAATAGCAACATATTCTATAAGTTCTGCAGTTATTGTGACATTATCTCCCGGCATAACCATTTCTACACCTTCTGGTAAAATTATCTCTCCAGTTACATCGGCTGTTCTTATGTAAAACTGTGGTTTGTAGTGGGAGTAAAAAGGAGTGTGTCTTCCGCCTTCTTCTTTGGTAAGAACATATATTTCAGCTTTGAATTTCTTATGAGCTTTTATTGTTCCGGGCTTTGCTATAACCTGTCCTCTCCATACCTCTTCTTTAGATAAACCTCTCAAAAGAATTCCAACATTATCTCCGGGGAGTGCTTCATCTAGTATCTTTCTAAACATTTCTATAGATACAGCTACTGTTTTGATTGGTCTATCTGATCCACCAACTATTTCAACTTCTTCTCCAGGCTTTAGTGTTCCTCTTTCAACTCTTCCTGTTGCTACTGTTCCTCTACCTTGTATAAGGAAGACATCTTCTATTGGCATAAGGAATGGTTTATCTGCATCTCTTGTTGGTTCTGGTATGTATTCATCAACTGCCTTTAGAAGATCCCGGATTGATTTTACTGCCTCAGGGTCTCCTTGAAGCGCTTTAAGCGCGCTACCTCTTATTACAGGTATCTCATCTCCAGGAAATCCGTACTTTTTCAGTAAATCTCTTACTTCTGATTCAACAAGATCTACAAGTTCAGGATCATCTACAGCATCTACTTTGTTTATGAATACAACAAGCTTACCCACATTAACCTGTCTTGCAAGTAGAACATGTTCTCTTGTCTGGGGCATAACTCCATCTGTTGCTGAAACAACAAGAATAGCTCCATCCATTTGGGCTGCACCTGTTATCATGTTTTTAACATAGTCAGCATGCCCCGGACAATCTATGTGTGCATAATGTCTCTTCTCTGTTTCGTATTCCACGTGAGAGATGTTTATTGTCAACCCCCTTGCTTTTTCCTCAGGCGCTTTGTCTATTTGCTCATATGCTAAGAATTGAGCTAATCCATTTTCTGATAGAACTTTTGTTATCGCGGATGTTAAAGTTGTTTTCCCATGATCAACATGTCCTATTGTTCCTATATTTACATGTGGTTTTTTCCTTTCAAACTTTGCTTTAGCCATTGGTCTATCCTCCTTTTCGTAAAGGAATAATTATAATCTTGTTTCTATAAGGAACATTTTTTCAGGATTTGTTTTTGCAAGATTTCTTTGCTAAATTCTGTCTTTATAGCTAATTTTTGTTTTATGGGTACTTTTATTTTCAGAAATATCAAGAGAATTATCCAGTTGATTTTGGGGATTGTTTTTACAATTGTAGGGATTGTGGGCATTTTCCTCCCAGTGATTCCGGGAACGATATTTTTAGTTTTTGGAATGGGATTATTTGTTAGAACTTTACCCTTTCTTTCCTTATTTTTTAGACTACCTGGTATAAATGAGAAGATGAGCAAAAGAATAGAGATGAGATCAAAAATACTTATAATTTTATCACTTTGGTTTCCATACTTGATTTTGACTTTTTCAACTTTATACTTGCGATATAATTTTTCTTTTTCTGAATTTTTCTCAAACAAGTTTGAGTTATTTTCTTTCTTGATTCCTGTTATTTTTCTTTTCTTGCTTTCAATATATGTGCTACGGCTGAGGAGTTTAGCACAGGTTTTTGGTGTTGATCAAAAAAGGTAAAAATTCCAAAAATTTTGATATTTCTGTATTATAATGATAAGTAAAGAAATAATAGAGTTTAAAATAAGGAGGAATATACAATGAAAAGGAGAGAAGTAAAAGGTTCGGGCGTATGGTTTTTGACATTTGCGGTTTTTCTGTTTGTAATTACGTTTACTGCTATTTCACAGGAGGCGCAACCTCCATCGGCTCCGGAGCAACAACGAGAGCAAGCCCCCCAGATTGAACAACAGGGCGAACAACCAAAAGCCGCTGAGCAAGCTGAGGTACAACAGGCCGAACAAAAAGAGGAAAAAAGTATATTTGATAAACTTATTGAAGCCTATGTTGTGGGAGATTGGCCGATGCATTTTATATTACTCTTTTTTATCATGATATTGGCTCTCGCAATAGAAAGGATCATTGCTGTTTATGTGGTTTACGGAAAAGATCCTGCAAAGATCTTCGAAGAGATAAGAAGATCCTTTGATGAAGGAGGAATCGATAGAGCCATAGAGACTGCTCAAAGCTATTCAAAGTATCCAACCGGTTCTATATTCTATTCAGCTCTCAGGGTGGCAAAAGAAACAAATCCAGGAAATATAGATGAAAAAGAGCTAAAAGAACTTATAAACTCTGCCGTAGAGGAGGAGTTTCTTAGAGCAGTTCCTAAAATACAAAAGAGGATCCCGCTTGTCCATATATTTGCAAACACTGCTGTTCTTCTGGGGCTTCTTGGTGCCGTTGTTGGTCTTATAGAAGCTTTTGCAGGAGTTGGTGCCCTTGATCCTGCTCAAAGGCAATTGTATCTTTCAAAATCAATAGCTGTCGTGATGCATTCAACTGCTTTTGGGCTTATCGCCGCTATAACAGGTGTTGTCCTTTTTGCCATGATCTCATCAAGAGCTAACAATCTTCTTGCAGTTATAGAAGAGTATGCAGTCAGAACAGTAAATTGGGTCTATCTCATGCGTATTTCTAAAATGAAAGAAACAGAAAAAGAAAAGAAAAAATGAGGTATTAATGAAATTTATTATTGAATTTCTATTCGTTTTCTCAGTTATCTTTATCTCTATACTATATATAATAGCTGTTTATGAGAAGCTATCATCTGAAGAAAATTTCAGTGTTTTTTCACTTATCATAAGTTATGTAAAAGAAATTTTTTCTTTCTTCCTTTTACTCCTACTGTGGATTTTGGGTTTTACTTCTCTTGAGAGTTTTCTACCAAGAAGAAGGTCAGAGGTTTCTATACCTGTCTTTCTTATTCCAGATTTTATACTCACAAAGAGCTCAATGTATATGCTTTTCTTTATGCTTAGGAACCGTGGATTTGAAAACATATTTATATTAAATCCTATACCTCTCTTTGGAAAGATAGAAGAAATATCTGATAATATATCTAAAAATATTAAGGAAATTTGTGAAGTTCTTGGGAAAAATGAGATAGTCCTTGTTGGACACTCGGTTGGTGGAATTGTGGCAAAATATATAACCTATAAGGAGGATGAGCTAGGATTAAGGGTCAACAGGTGCATAACATTAGGGACCCCTCATGTGGGAACCAAATTGGCTTATCTTTTCCCTCTTGCCAAATCTGTCAAACAGATAACACCGAATTCAACCTTGATAAGACTTCTATATGATAGTCGTATAGCTGAAAGGATTATTAGCATTATCGGTGAATTTGATGAATTTGTTTTCCCAACCGGAAACAATCAAGTGATTTTAAAGAATTCTGGACACTTTTCTGTCCTTTTCTCCACAGAAGTTGCAGATGTTATTCATAAAAGCCTGTCTATAATGAACCAGAAACTTGTTTTAAGTGAGAAAACAGAAGTATAAGCAAGAACTTTTCGGGGAGCGAGTTAGAAAAGCAGTCTGGAATATGTATTAGGTCTTTAGACTAATTATAAGATTATTTGGACTTTTGAAGAATTGTTTTATGGCAATCTAGGAGAATAGTTTTACAGCTTTTTGGATTATGTCAAGGAAAAAATTCACTTCATCTTCGGTATTGTATATGTAAAAAGATACTCTAACACTGTTTTCTATTTTGAGTCTGGCCATAAGAGGTTGAGCGCAATGATGACCAGATCTGACAGCTATTCCATAACTATTGAGAAAATCTGATACATCGTGAGGATGTGTTCCTTTGATGTTGAAAGATATTATCCCAAGATATTCAGATATTTCTTGAGGATCTACACAAAGTTTTATGGACTTTATTTTTCTTAACCCTTCAAGTGCCATCTTGTATAACTTTTTTTCGTGCTCTAAACTTTGATTTACCGTGAGGTATTCTATTGCCTTACCAAGGGATATCCCCCCGGATATATTAGGTGTTCCAGCCTCAAATTTAAACGGAAGTTCATTCCATTCTGCTCCCTCGAGTGTGACTTTTGATATCATATCTCCTCCATACATAAAAGGTTGCATTTGTTCCAGTAATTCCTGCCGCCCCCATACAAATCCGGTTCCAGATGGTCCAAGCATTTTGTGTCCCGATGCGAAAATAAAATCGCAACCTATTTCTATCACATTTATTTTTACATGTGGTAAAAGTTGCGCTGCATCAATGATCACTATTGAAGATGGATTTTTCTTTTTTATTTCTTTCACTATTTTTTTTATGTTTGGAGTGTATCCTGTTACATTTGAAGCTCCAGATATTGAAACAATTTTTGTCTTAGAATCTACTTTTTCTATGAGTTCTTCTTCTTTGAGTTTTCCATCGTCGTAAATATCCACATAAATAAGTTGAGCTTTCTTATACTTTGCAATAAACTGCCAGGGCACGAGGTTTGCATGGTGCTCCATAATCGTTGTTATTATCTTGTCTCCCTCCGAAATCCAATGAAGACCTATGGAGTAAGCAATAAGATTGGCTCCTTCTGTTGCGTTTTTGGTAAATATTACTTCTCTCCATGATCTTGCCGATATGAATTCTGCTACTTTTTTGTGAGATTCAATGTATTTCTCTGTAGCTTCATATGACATAGTATGAACTGCCCTGTGGATATTTGCAGGATATAATGTGTTATACTCATTTTCTGCTTCTATAACTACATTAGGTTTCAGACTTGTTGCCGCGCTGTCAAAATAAACGAGATTGTAGCCGTTAATTTTCCTCTTTAAGGATGGAAAATCTTCTCTCAACTTTTTCAGATCCATCTTAATATATTTGATATTTTCTCATATTTCCGTAAAATTTTGGTTATTTTTTGTGAGCTGTTAGTATAAAAAAGTTTCCCCAGTTGCATAGAGCGTCTATGGTTTGAAGTATCTGGGAAGAAAAAATAGCTTCATTACCCTCTAAATTTTCTATCAAGAAAGATGATATGCGTTTCACATCTACTGAAAAATTATTGATCTCAAAAATACTTTCTAGTATGTCAAAATCAACAAAAAACGATATATCACTTTTACCAAAATTTTGAGATACTTGATTCTTGAGATTCTGTAAGTTGAAGAAGTCCATTTTCTCCGTTTTGTATTTCCTGTGTATTATGACGGAGCCGTAAGGGGTCCTATGTTGAAAATACCTATATCCGTAGTCCGATATTATAGCTATTTTGCTTGCTTGAGATATTTTACTTATATATTCAGGGAATAGATCACATATTTCAAAAACAATCTCTGATCTCAAACATATTTTATCTAATATGTATTTTTTTATATATTCAAGCGATTTCTGTGTGATTTCTGAGAAGAAAAAATTTCCATTTTCAGAAAAGAGTTCTTTAAATTTCCCATCATACATAATTACGGAGAAGGGTAGGGAATCAAAAAATTCATTTGCGATTAATATATCTACTTTGCCATTGAAATCAAAGATGTTATCAAGAATTTCGATGTTTTCTTCTCCAAATTTTTTTCTTATGCTTTCTTTTCTTATTTCCGATTCTTCGACCAGAATTATTCTCTCTATGTTTATTCTGAACTTTTCAGAATGTTTTAATATTGAATAAGAAAGGTCACCATCACCAGCACCTAGTTCAAGTAGAGATGTTACTTTTTTAGATTCATTTTTTATTTTTGCAAGTATAGCGAGAGCGAGTATGTCTGAGGTTTGAGGTAGAGTTAGAAAGTGTTCATAGGCTTTGTTTTCTGAATAGAATTTTTTTATCCATTTTGAGACGAGCTTTTGAAATGAGATCAAGAGAGAACAAGTTTTTCTATTAGACTTGGTATTTTGTGAGCATCCTCTATGTAATCTGCTACACCTGTTTCTCTTGCTGATCTGGGCATTCCGAAAACTACAGCACTTTTTTCATCTTCCACGATAACTTTCCCACCTTTGCTTTTTATTTTAACTATTCCTTTAGATCCATCGTTTCCCATACCTGTCAAAATAACTCCTATTGTTCTCGGTCCGAATACTTCAGCAGATGTTTCCATAGCTATGTCTATTGAAGGCTTATATATCGCATCCTTTGGGTGTTCCGATATTCTTATTATACCCCCCCTTTCTACTCTTGTATGAACTCCTCCAGGAGCTACAAGTATTTTCCCAGGCTCTATTCTATCTCCATCTTTTGCTTCCTGTGTAGGAAAACCTGTTCTTTCACCTAACCTTTGAGCAAAAACACCAGTAAATACAGCTGGCATATGTATGACAACTAAAAATCCTGCAGGAATTTGAGGAAGTAAAGAGAATATCTCCGATACAGTATTGGGTCCTCCAGTAGATGCCCCTACCACTACAAATTTTCTCATTTCTAATGGTAGTGTGGATTTTTTTAATCTGACTTCTTCTCTTTCTGGTGCTTTGTATTTATAGTCATGTATCGCGGGAGATGATGTGTGTATTGTTTCTGACCTTTTTATTGAATTTACACGTGCTTTTGATGCAGATTTTATTTTTGTTATTATTTCGTTTGCTTTTCTGAATACCTCAAAAGTCCCTTTCTCTATATCTTTTGAGATGAAATCAACAGCTCCAGCTTCAAGACATTTTAAGGTTATGGCTGCTCCATCTTTTGTGTAAGAAGATATCATTACTATTGGAATTGGTTTTTTTTTAAGCAATTCATTTATAACCTCAAGACCGGATTTCTTGGGCATCTCATAATCTAGGGTTATTACATCTGGATCCAAGGTTAGAGCTTTCTCTATTGCTTCATCTCCATCTCTCCCTTCTCCCACTATTTGTATATCTTGATCTCGCTTGAGTATATCAGCTAGTGCCTTTCTTATAAAAGTTGAATCATCTACGATTAAAACTTTTATTGGCATCATAAAAAACTTTATTGAAAAAATTAAAATACATGTGAAAAATTGAGAAACTTTATCTATGTCTGATGAAATTAGAACTGATTCTGGATTAGATGAGATACTTCGTTCGCTTTTTGATAAGGTGAAAGATATAGTTAAATCTGATACGGTGTTTGGAAAACCAATAGAGGTTAAGGGAGGAAGTATAATACCTATATCTAAAATAAAAATAGGATTTCTGGCTGGTTCAAGGTCGCACAATAGTTTGGGAGCATCAGGGGGAGCTGTTTCAGTGGACCCTGTAGGCATACTAGTTGTTCTTGATGATGGAACCATCACATTCTATTCAACGGCTAGACCAACGTCTTCTTTGGTTGAAAAAGCTATAAATATTATACCGGATATTGCCGAAAAAGTAATACCTGAAATAAAGGAAAGACTTTCTAAACCCAAAGAAAGTAAGGAGGAGAAGTGATAAATACCTTTTGGTGATTAGTAATTATGTTCCACCTAATACCTTTATTATTGCATTTTCTAAATTACCTCTTTCATTGTATCTAAATTCTAATTCCTTTATGTAATATACAAAATTTTCTTTACCTACTCCATGATATCTTAATAACCTCTCCTTCGCATATGACAAAATCCCTCTATCCCGTATACCCTCCCATTCGCAAATCTCTGACTTTTATTTATCCTCTTATGCTTAAATCCATACTATCCCATCATAACTTCTAAACTTATCCGTATAAATCAAACTTCCCCTCTTTACTTTCTTTATCGTCTCTCTGAATATCTGCTGATACATCTTCTACTACCTCTACACTCAATCTTCTATTCCTCTCTAATATTCCAAAAAAATATTCCAAAAACAGGTGTCTTTTGCCTTGCTCCTCTACCTCTATTCCCATTCCTCTTCCCTCCAACCTCATCCATCTCTATTTCCTTTTAAAACCATCTCTCCCCTATATTCATAAATCTTTTTACGTATTAACTGATATACTTTGTGAACCGTCCGATAACTTAATCCAACTTCTCTACATACTTGATTTACTGGTATCTCCAAAAGAAATAGCTTCAAAATTAACAAAAACTGACGATTCATTCTCTAATATACTCCCTTTTCTACTACTCCATTCTCTTTTACATCTATGACACCGATAAAAATTTCTTCTAACTTTGCCAATAGTGGGACTCTTACAAAATATGCATTCTGAAAAGGTTTTAAGAATCCCTTTTTCTCTTAGATATGCTTCCGCTGTTTCTTCCGTTTGTAAAATGCGTATTAAACCCTCTAATCTCATAATCACTTTATTATAAATATAGTTAGTGGAATATAATTACCAATCACCATACCTTTTTCATCTGGGATTTTTCTTTATATTGATTTTGAATAGACGGTAAAGATTTAAACAGATTTTTCAAAACCGTTAATCTTTGTGTTGAGATTGTTTGGAATACTGTTTATCTTTTGTATTCAGTGAAATTCTTATATTTTTTAATACGGAAGAAAATGCTGCGGGGATTAGATGAATTCTTATGAATCTTAATTATTCTACTATTATTTTGAGGAACTTAATTTTACCTATTCTTATTTTGTATTGTCCCTTCTTTAGTTCATACATTCTTTCCTTTATCTGTGTCCCATTCACATATATCCCACCAGATTCTGTTAGTCTTATAGCCTCTGAAACGCTCTTTACAAATCCTAATTCTTTTATCAATTTCTGAAGTATTGTTCCTTCTCTCGCTTTGAATTCAGGTATATTTTCTGGTGTTTCCCTTAATCTTATTATTTTATCAAACCAATCTTTTGCTTTTTCAGCCATTTCTTTCCCCTTGAGAATTTCTGTTATGGTATATACTATTTTTTCCTTCATTCTGAATGCATTTTCTTTCTTCATTTTTTCTAATTCTTCGTCTTCAAAGTTTGCAAGTAGTTTGCCATATTTTATAATAAGTTCATCAGATACGCCCATAAGTTTTCCATATATTGATTCAGGTTCTTCATCTACAGATACATAGTTATTGTATGTTTTTGACATTTTAAGTTTTCCATCGAGCCCTTCAAGTATTGGGGTTGTTATGCATACCTGTGGCTTTAAACCATAGTCCCTCATTATATCTCTCCCAAGAGATAGGTTGAAAAGCTGATCATTACCTCCTAATTCTATATCTGCTCTTATCATAACAGAATCATAAGCCTGGAGAACAGGATAAAGAAACTCGTGGTTATATATCGGAACTTTATTTTCCATTCTTTCTTTAAAGTCTTCTCTTGATATTATTTGTGAGACAGTTGTTTTGGAAATAAGTTCAAAGAATTTTGGGAGGCTCATAGATGAGAACCAATCTGAATTGAAAAAAACCCTTGTTCTTTCCTTTATGAGGAATCTGAAACATTTTTCAAGTATGATTTGAGCATTCCTTCTGGCTTCATCATAAGACATCATATTTCTCGCGGTGCTTCTTCCAGAGGGGTCTCCTATTGTTGCGGTAAAATCTCCAATGACAAGACATACATCATGCCCAAGTTCCTGAAATTCTTTAAGTTTGAATAATATTACAAGATGTCCTATGTGTATGAGAGATGCTGTTGGGTCTATTCCAAACTTTATTCTTAGTTTTCTACCAGATTTTATAAGTTCATCAAACTCGCTTTCTTCTATCACTCTTGTTAAGTTCTTTTTAATTTTTCCCAGCTCCGTCATATTTTATTTACATAGATTATTTTTAAATTTTTCCCGTTGTATATTTTTGAGAATTCCTCTCTATTTTTGTGTATTAGTGGTGGTCGCATCAAATATATTAAGTTCGTAGGATTATGATTATCTGCATTGAAATATTATTTAATTTATGGGTGATTTTCAGCTCATTGTTATGCAGAAAATATTAGAAGAGACAAACCTGTATAATGGGATTACTACTTTTTTTATAATCATATGTATCTCAAGCTTTTAATCTATTTTGCTTTTTCCCTTTCTACTTTTTTCTCTTGTGCTTCACGTGGGTTATGGAATAAACCTGAGTTATTCATCAAGAAATTATACTTTGATAGTGATGGTAGTTTTGTAATTATTGCTTCTAATTTTTCAAGGGTTGAGATATGTGATGTTTCCCAGAGCTGTTCTTCTGAAAACATCGGTTCTTTTTTTGTCGAGTCTAAGCTTACCTTTACCCCAGAAGACGAAACATTGATGATAATTTTCTATGATATTTCTGGTAAAAAGAAAGTCCGGATTGAGCTAGATATGAAACAAAGAGAAATCATTAAAATCTTGTGGTATTAGTATAAGATAGAAAATTTTATTCTTTCACATCTGTTTTATTCTTCCCCTCACCATGAATTTGATCCAATTTGTTTAGTCTTACTGGTTTATTTTGTTTTTTCTGGTGTTTTTCGGGAATCAATGTTTTTACCCTGTGGGAAATTGATTCATTTGGAGGTTTTGATTGTTAATTTACATAATTTCATTTTTCGTTAAAAATGAATTTTTATTTTTGTGTTAGAAACTAAAATATTGTGAGAAGGTATTTTTATATATCTATTTTCTTCATTTGGGCAGCATCGGTTGTCTGGAATGCGAGCCATGCCGCTAAGCTCCCGCCAATTGAATTCCCTTCGCTTGACAAAATTCTTCATATTGTTTATTATATTCCAGGTGGATACTTTTGCTTCTTATTTCTTAGGTCGTATGGTATAAATTCTGTGCCTTTAACTTTTATCATGACTTGTTCTATTGGGATCCTTGACGAATTCATACAAAGTTTTTTCCCGAGCAGAGAGTCGAGTTTTTATGACATCTTAGCCGATTTTCTAGGAATTTTGATCGGGATAATTTTTGCAAGATGGAGATCTAAAATTTCGGGTTTCTAATTTTATTCTTGAATTTTTGAGATTTTTTTGGTAAAATTTTTTGTTTTTTGTTTTAAGTTTTTCAGATTGATATATTTTTGCATAAAATTATAAATTAAAAAAATAAAAAAAGGAGGTGGGGAGGAGATGGCAAAAAAGTTCTTGGGTGTCCATATCATAGCTGAATTGCATGGCTGCGATCCTGCTCTTTTGGATGATGAAAAGTTTATAACAGATATACTTCTGCAGGCGGCGAAGGAAACAAAGGTTACTGTTGTTGACTGTGTCTCAAGAAAGTTCGAACCTCAGGGCATCTCTGTTGTTGTTATAGTCTCCGAATCTCATATTGCTATTCACACATGGCCAGAACTTAGGTATGCAGCTTTGGATTTCTATACATGTGGAGAAAAAGATCCGGAAGAAGCTGTTAGAAGAATTTCCGAAAAACTTGATACGAAAGATCTAATTCTTTTCAGAGCAGAAAGAGGAAATGTAAGAAAAATAAAATCTATAAATACAAAAATCAATAGGGAGATTCCCGATGGTGCAGATAAAAGATCGGAGCAGATACAAATTTTACTTTGATTGGACTGACGAATCATCTGGTATCTTTTATGTTGTAAAAAATACTATTCTGGCTCGCAAAACTGAATATCAGTTCGTTGAAGTAGCTGAACTTGGGGATATCGGTCTCTGTTTAATACTTGATGGAAAAATACAAGTAGCGGAAACTGATGAATTTATATACCATGAAGTTCTTGTACATATACCGCTGATAACATTCGGAGATCCGCAGTCGGTTCTTGTTATTGGTGGAGGTGATGGATGTACTATAAGAGAAGTTTTCAAATACAAAAGTGTAAAAAGATGTGTTATGGTTGATATAGACAAGGATGTTGTTGAGATATCCAAAGAGTATCTTGGAAAAATAAATAGGTCATCTTTCTTTGATCCTCGTCTTGAACTCTATTTTGAAGATGGAAGAAAGTTTATAGAGAGAACAAGAGATAAATTTGATATAATAATAATAGATACGGTTGATCCTCTTGAATATGGCCCTTCTTATATGCTTTTTACAAAAGAATTCATGGAAGTTGTCTATGAGAGATTAACCGAAAATGGTATCGTATCTATACAGTCTAATGTTCTAAGTCCATCGGAAAGCAGATTTTTGACCGCTATGTATAGGACTTTGGAGAAGGTTTTCCCTAAGGTTTCCTGCGCTTCTGCATGTGTTCCATCTTTTATGCTTAACTGGGCATTTACCTTTGGTTCAAAATGTAGATCCCCAGAAGATATCTCTGATCAGGAGCTTAAGAAAAGATTTTCAGAAATTGAGACTGAATTTCTTAACCCAGAGATGTTCAAATCTGTTATATCAAAACCAGAATATCTAAAAAAGAAGCTTAAAGAATCTGATCAGATAATAACAGACAGCAATCCTATGTTTGTTTTTTGATCCTTCCTACGTTTGTTTTTTGATCCTGTTGGGATGCTACTGCTTGTATGGAAATTTTTGGAAAAACCGAGAATGGATCAATTCATATCATAATAGGGAATTTGTTCGTAGAACTATAATGATTTTTCGTTTAATACTTAAACTAAACATTTAACTTTTGATCCAAGGTTTCTGGTAATTGTTCTTGACTCGAATTTTTGAATGATAAATTAGAATCGGAAAGATGTGAAAAGATAGATGTAAATAATAATCAGGAAATTAATTTATAATAATGTTTGGTATGATGAGAATATCGTTCATCAAGGAAACGATTGTTTTTTTCATTTTTTTTCTTTCATGTTCTGATATTTTTGAAAATGCCCGAAAAACCTTAGAGATATCAAGCAAAATTCATATAGATTACAGAGATCTTGATATCCAAACGAAAATATATATTTCACAGTATGACAAGGGTATTAAATCATCGTCAGAGATCTTTGAAGTTCAAGTTGTGTTTTCGCCTCTCATTCTTTCTTCTGAGACTTTTTTTAGGGTGAATATAGATTCAGATTTCAGGGATCCAGATTTTTTTGTGCCAGGGGTTTGGATAAAGGGTAATAGATTTTCTCTTTCAAAGCCATATTCTCCTTTGAAGGGAAAGAGATGGATATTCAGAGAAGACAGACTACCTGTCCCGGTGGTTATGGCATACTCTCAAGATGGAAAAGTCTTGGGGGTTCTAAAGGTTCCCGGTAAGTTTGATAAATCTTATGACCCAGATACTTCGGGTCCTCTTCTGTATGATACAGATATAGCTGGTCTGGGATTTGATGGAGAAAGTGGAAGGATCATTATAACATTTCCAGCAGAGGAGTATCCTATAATATACAGGAGGAAATTAATATCTCATTATGAGATCTCTTCAAAGGAGACAAAGGCTTATTTGAATTCTGAGAGGAGAATGAAATTTTTTATCATAAGATTTTCTGCTGATACATTTTCTCAAGCTGTTAGTATTCTTTGGAAGGTCTCATATGATATATATAAAAAGGAAGGTTTGATTCAAAAACCATTCTTTTCAGATGTGCTACTTTCGGATGCTTTCACAAGTCTTCAGGAATATTTTAGAAAATACTTCTTTGAAGGTCACATATCTGGCTTTTATTCCTTTGTTGAAACTAAAACAGGAAGGATTTTTATGAATCTAATAGAGGCCGGCTTTACAGGTATGGCTGTTTTCAATGGAGCTAATTCCATATTCTTGGGATACAGACTTGGCCAGCCAGATCTTATTCAGATTGGTAGAAAAGTTATAAATTCATGGATTGAAAATGCTGTGGAGAATGGATTTTTCTGGGATTGCTATAACCCGGATTTGAATGAAAGGTGTGATCTCCCTCCTTTTTTCTTCAAGGATTCATTCTTTACTCGTAGAAATTTTGAGACACTTCTTGGAATATATTTGGCCTATAAATATGAGCAAGATGAATTCCTGAAACAAAAATGGTTTTCAGCATTCTTAAGTGGTGTTCATTCTACTATCAAAATTCAGAAGGAAGATGGAAGCTTCTCAAGAAGATATGATTTTTCTGGGAATGAGATTGAGAGGGAACCATCTGGAACATATTTTTCCGTTCCCGTTTTTGTCAAAGCTTATGAAGAAACTAGCGATCAAAAGTTCTTACAAGCCGCTATTTCTGCAGGTGATTTCATTAGAGACATGGTTGAAAAATATCATTACTATGGTTCAACAATAGATGCTAATTCAGAAGACAAAGAAGCTTCTATATGGGCTTTTATATCGTGTTATCTAATTTTCAAACTTAATAAAGAACAAAAATTTAAAGATTGTGCAGAAAAATCTCTTTACTCGTCTTTATTTTGGTTTTTTCTTTGGAATGTTCCTTTTTCCCCAGATCAAGATTTTTATAAAATCGGTCTGAGTACATTAGGTCTTTCCTCGGTGAGTGTTGAAAACATTCATGTTGATGTTTATCTTTTCTTTTTCCCAAGACTTATAAGAGATTTTGCCGATTCTCTCTCTACTGAAGATTCAGCGAGAATAAAAGATTTTTCAGATATTATGGTTTATGCTGCTACGAACATCATTCCAACATTTAGAAATACAAAAGGAGCGGTTTTAGGTATAGTTCCCGAGGTTATACAGCAGACTTGGTGGGACTATGGTTTTGGGGGAAAAGGAACATATAATATCACAAGTGCTACAGGATGGACTGTTGCTAGTGTCTTATCTGCATTGAAAAACTACTTTATATATCCGGATCTCTAAAAGATTTCTCTCACTTCTTTGTTAAAAGATTTATCTGTTTTGAGTATTAAGCCTGATATTTCTTGAAAAATCACTACGTTTTGTTCAAAAATTTTTTAATTTGCTGATAATCAATGCTTAATTATCTTTACATCATTTTTTCTTTCTAAAATCATTGATCAACATTTTAGCTGTTTTACAGCTTATCGTTATTCTGTTCAATTCATTTTTTCTCTGGCATCCTGGATTTCATTACTTATTCTAGTCTGTTGATTGGTTTTGCAAAAAATTTTTTCTTGGGGATATACACATATTGAAAATTGATCTTGGCAAACATTTAGGTATTTTTGGGAAAATTTTGTAAAAACATTCATGCTATTTTTAATTTTTAGGATTACAAGATTTTAAAAATTCTATGTTTATGGTGGGTTTTCTTAAAGAATTTTGTTTAAAGTGTGTGAAGGAATATAAGAGAAAGATTATTAAGATTGGGTTTGCTTATTTAGCCACATTTTTTGTTTCATTTGCTATATTCACAAAAGTTTATGGTCAGGATGTAAAGGGGAATTTTTTCTTTTTGGAGAGCTACAGCAGCAGCTAACTCAGGTAAAAAAGCTGTAAATTTTCGCTTGCCAGATTTTTCACTTTTTTCCTTGTTCAGATTCGGAGGAGTGGAAGCTTTTATTGAGATGGCACTAGAATCTGAACCTGGTACGGGGTTCTTATGGCGAACCGTATCATGAGAAGTTCGGTCTGGGATATTTTTTCATATCCGTTAATTACTGGTCGATTGGGGATTTATCATAATCCAATCAGACAAGAAAATATCACCAATGGTCCTTATCTTATGACCCAAATTTGTTGTCCCGTATTGATTGAGTTTGAGGATAGGGGATGCCATCTGCCAATTCATCTTCTCGGTATTGAATTAGAAGATAAAGCTTATGTCTCGAATGTAAAATTATGGTATATTGTACAATCTGGTTTTGGAAGTCCTCACTGTATTTTCCATAAAGCTGAACACCAAGAACATAGCCATACGGTATTTGATTTAGATAATTTTGGAACAGTTATAGGCAAGATATATGTCAAAACCATAATGTTCTCGGAAATTTGTTTGTCCGCTGTATATTTCCCAGAAGGTGCAACTGGTTTAACAAAATTCTTTATTGGCCCTAACTTTGTATATGATGAAACCGGAGGACTGGAAGCTATTTTGCAGAGTTTTCTTCTGAGGGAGTTAAAAAGCAAGAAAAATGTTGTAGGTGGTTTTATGATTTTGTCATATCCTTTATCTAAAGAGGAGGTTTGTCTACGAGATCAGGCCATATCTTATGTTGAATATGCTTTACTGGAATGAGGAAAGAAATCTTTGTTTTGAACAGGTTAAAAAATTTACTGAGGATAACCTCTTAGGAGAATATTCATATCAAAACCATATTGGATTTGTTCCAGGGATAAAAGTATCAATATCCACGGAGGCTGCTTCAAAGATTGAATTTGAATATAGAATACTAAAAAGGGGTATAAGAAAGGAGTTAAAAAACATATGGTTTATAATAGTAATGATTGGTTTTGGCTTACCGTTATTTTCGTATTAGTTATTGGACCTATTTCACCTTATTCATATTCGGGGATTTTTATGTAGTTGCAAATAAAGAACTTCCGCCTATATCAAAGAAGGAAATAAAAGAATTGTTCTTAAGTTTTAGATCCTCTCTTCCAACAGGCCAGACTATGGCACTTATTATGTCATAAGGAAGTAGGGGAAGGATCTGTAAGAAAATTATTGTGTATTTCATATAATGACTTCAAGGCACATTGGCTAACTAAAGCATTTGCTGGGGTTTCTAGTGTCCCAATAAAGTTCAGTTCATCTGATGCTCTAGATAGGCTAAAGTGCGATCCAAACGCAATCGCTGTTATTCCGAAAATACGAAATCTTGAAGGTGTAAATATTTTACTTGAGCTCAAATTAATCTTTATGGGAATATATTTTTATTTTCTTGACATTATATCGCTTTAAGATTTAAGGTATGGAATAAATCATGAGAATAACGAATTTAGTCTCATTGCATGAATAATACAATTTCTCTAATTTTGGGTTCTTAGCTTGTCTTGTTTTATGACTTTTTCTATTTCGTAATATTTTGATATTAACCTTATGAAGGACAATGCTTTCTCCTTGAAATTAATGATGTCTGATACTTCTATTTTTCAACAGAATAGGTTTATTATTTGGAGGATTGAAAGTTATAAAAATGATCTATTGTAAATATTAAAATCTTCAAAATCTATGAAATATTATACATCATTGAAACTTGGTAATTGAGAATATTTTTCCATTGAGAAGTTTTGTAGCAGCTATTGGTATTCAATTCTCAACCAAGAACTTCCCTAATCTCCTTGACAAGAGCTTTTCCTTATTTAGATTCTTTAAGTTTCTTTTTTCTCTTGATTCCCTTTTCTATAAAGGTTAATATGATTCTTTAGCAAATATAATACTTTATAAAGCCAAAGTTGTGTTCCAGAAGAAATCTTTCAAAAACGAAATGATAAGATTCAAAAAAATATTTCAAAAGGTATAAAACAGAATTTTTTCCCGATTTATTCAAACAGATGGAAGAAAAACTTATTGAAATAGATTTTTGAGATATCTTACCAATCCCTTGTTAGAATATTAGATTTGTTTTTCAGCATGACACACCATTGTCTATTTCAATTATTCTTGGGTAAAGTTTTCTTCCTGTTTCTTTTTGGTATTCATCGGATATGAATTCAATGAAATTTTGTTCTTTACCTTTCTCTACTATATTTATTGTGTTCCCGCCGAAGCCTCCGCCTGTCATCCTGGCTCCTATTAATCCAGGGAATTCATATGCGATCTGGACTAGGGTATCAAGCTCTCTACATGATACTTGATAATCCTCACTGAGACCCAAATGAGATTTCTTGAAAAGTTCAGAAATCTTTTTCTGATCTCCGTCCAGTATTGCAGAAACAGTTTCAATCACTCTTTGATTTTCCTCAATTATAAACTTTGCTCTTTTGTAAAGCGTGCTATCAAGACTATCTTTTATATCCTGTAATGTTTCCATATCTATATCGCGCAGAGATTTTATTTTTTTGTATTTTTGTCTTGCTATTTTAACTATCTGCTTACATTCTTCTTGCCTATTTTTATATTCCGATGATCCGAGTTCGTGTTTTATTCCAGAGTCGCATACTATTATTTTCCATTCATACGGGAACTTCACAAACTTTATATCATACGTTCTACAGTCTATAAGTAGTGCGTGTTGTTTTTCTCCCATTGCGGAACATAGTTGATCCATAATTCCGCAAGGTACTCCTACAAATTCATTTTCCACCTTCTTGCATAGAAAAGCTATTTCTTTTTTTTCAAGTTTTATCCCAAAGAGTTTAGATATTGCACACAATGATGCCACTTCAAGTGAAGCCGAGGAACTTAAGCCTCCACCTATGGGAACTTCTCCAAAAACTGCTATGTTGAACCCACTCTTTATATCAAGAACATATGAGCAGCCTATTATATAGCTCCACCAGTTGTATGATGGTTTTATATCTTCAATATTGTCGATTGTATATTCAATATTTAAATTCAGACTTACTACTTTTACTTTTTTATCTTTTCTCATTTTTGCTGCAGCGTATGTTCTGAGATTTATTGCACATGGTAGAACGAATCCTTCATTGTAATCTGTGTGCTCTCCTATCAAATTTACCCTTCCTGGAGCACTAGCTATGCAAATATCCCCAAATGAATCTCTATCATCAATAGCTTCAATTAAATTTTTTGGATCCATTACCTTCTTTCATTATTTTTATCCTAAAGGAACATGACTCTGAAATTATGGAAATTTATTCTGTTCCAAGCTTTGGGATCTAAGAGATAGATTTAAATTCTATCTAACATATATTTCAATATAATCTAATTTGACAATCTGGAAGAAAAAAGAGATAACGAATAATTTTAGGATGACTTCAAATTTTCAACTGACATAATCTTTTCTTTCATTACTGCTTTGTACATATGGGTTATTTGTGGATTAGATTTCAATTGATTTTATTTGAGATTATGCGTTATGCTTATAGATCGTCTTTTTTGACCTCGTGTATCTTCCCATTCTCGATCTTGTATATTTTTTCAAGCCTTTTGGCTATGCTTAAGTTATGAGTTGTAATGAGTAGTGTCAGATTGTCTTTAGAAAAGCTGAGTAGTTCTGTTATGACATTATGAGCTGTTTTTGGGTCAAGATTTCCGGTTGGTTCATCTGCCAGAATTATTTTAGGGAATATGCACATAGCTCTTGCAATGGCTACTCTTTGGTATTCTCCACCTGATAGTTCCCATACATTTTTTCTTGGCGGAATTCCGAGTGAATTTATTATTTCTCTTACTCTTGATTTATCAGCTCCGGCTCTCTTTGAAAAGAAAAATATGTTTTCCTCAACAGATAGTTCCTCTATAAGATAGCCATTCTGAAATACGAATGCTATTTTCTTGCCTCTTATCTTCTCAAGTTCTCTCTCACTCATTCTTGTTGTATCCATTCCTTCTATAAAAACTTTTCCAGAATCTGGTTTTAGGATTGTCCCAATTATGGAAATCAGTGTCGTTTTCCCAGAACCAGAAGCTCCAATTACTGCCACTTTCTCACCTGCAGCTAATTCAAAATCAACTCCATCAAGAACTTTTATTTCATCTTTTCCTGAGGAGAAAGATTTTCTCACTCCTTCAAGTTTTATTATCGTATCCATCAACGAATTTTAACTATCCAACCTTTTGCTATTCCTCCACCTGGAAAATTTCCATAAACTGAAACAAATACACTTCCTGGAATGCAATATTTTTTTGCGGATATTGATACAGGTTTTATTTCGTCCTCCATGGGGTAGAGTATAACTAATTTTAAATCAGATGCTCTTATTGCTCCAAATCCCTTTGATATTCCAAGATCTGATACGAAAAAGATATGTCCTTCCTCAAAATCAGAGTCGTATATACTTCCTGGAGGAAGGAAAAAACTCCTTGAAGCCTTCTGTTTTACTTCCATTCCTTCAGATGTAAATTCTGTTACACCAAAAGCGTTCAGGCAAAATATACTTGATTTGTCATCTGAAACCGATATATCATCACATACCATCGAAATGTTGAGAATTTTTTCTAATTCATCTGATAAAACCAATAAGGAGTTCCCAGAGAAAAGAAAGAAGAAAGGATATATATGTATTGATTTTTTCAACTGATTTATTTCTTGAAAGTTTAGATAAGAAAAAGATGCGAAGTTCTTTTTAGCATAATATATTCCGTTTGGACCGCCGACTATAAGATATGTAAGTCCTACGGAAAAATCAGTTATGTTTGAACTATCAAGTGAAACAGAAAAAGAAAAATCTGTATCTGATGCATAAAGATTGCTTCCATTGTTAAATATACCATATACTTTATTATCTTGACCTTTTTGTATTGATATGGCATCTTTACTTATGTATGTTGATATGGATGGGAAACCTCCAGAAAATATTTGAGTTATCTCAAGTAGAGCTATTCCCCCCCCATCGGGTATGAACATGTAGTGTTTTCCTGTATCACAGTTTGTTTCAATTACCTGAGATGTTTTCATCTGAAGATTATCGGATCCACCTATTTTTTTTATCTTTTTTAAGTAGGGGAATTCTAATATATTTATTCTGTTCTTTTCGTCAATTACTGCTACAGTAGTTCCTCCCAAAAATGAAGAGAACAGGGGTTTTTCTGTAATCTTCAATCCCTCTATTCCGCCGATGCTCTGAGCTGTGCTCAAATCATAGATTTTTGTTCTGTATTCATTAATGTCTTTATTTTTATAGGATATAGCTATATGTGATAGGTTAAATGGGGAAACCTTGAGTGAGAGTATTTCATTATTTCCTACAGAAGCATTTATTTCTCCTAAATTTAAGAATGTTCCCGAAGATGGGATGAATTTAAAAGTGAAAACTTTTCCCTGCACTTGACTGAAGTCTGATGAATACACTCCTATTACTTCTGAATAGTTTCCTTCAATATCAAATACAGATGGTACAATTTGAAAGTTATATATTTTTGGTTCTCTTATCTCGCAGATTTCAGATATGAAATCTATTTTGTAGGAATATAATTTGTCTATATATCCTACAAATGCGTATTCCCCAAGAAATCTTATGATTCTTGGTCCTGACGGAATTATTCTTTTACATATTGGTGTTGAAGCATCAAGAGATGTTATATCAAATACAAGTATATCAGCACTATCTTGAAAGCTTCTCAGAACAATAGCATATCTTTTACTTGAAGTTTTGTATATATCAAAAGATATTGTCCCGTAAAGACTTTCAGGAGTAATTACACTCTCTGTACCATTTCCAGAAAAATCTGTGAATGAGATGAAAAACTTGTCAGATACTCTGAGGAGCCATGTTCCTTCTTCGGTTAGTTTTATCCAGCGAACTTCTCCACTTCCTATGGGTATTCTCTTTATAACATCTCCTTGGGATGAAATCAGAGAAATATATGGAGGATTTATTGCTACTATTTTATCTGAAAATGAGCTAAATGCTACAGCTTGTCCAACGGCATAATTAAATATCTCTGAAAATTGATATGATATTATAAAAGATGAGCAGGATAAATCTGTTTTTCTCCCACAAAAGGATTCGGCATACCAGCATGCGGACCAATCTCCGAACTCTGGAGCTACCAATGAGATAAAACAAGTATTCCGAAATCGGTTGTCTGGTATGCATCTGACTTTTTGGGGAATGTCGTATCCAGCATAAAATGTTACCTGTTCAAGACTCATATTATTTGGACGAAGCCATATTGTGGCTGATCTTGTTTGGCTATCTGTGATTTGTGAGATTATCTCCACTGATGGGATAGGACAAAAAAAGCTAACCTTTATCTTCACTTCTTTTTTAGCTTTGCATTCTTTTATCTTACCTTCTTCGTTTTCCTTCCATAGGAAATAGAATATGTCTTTAAATTCTCCAACAGATGAATATACAGCATTATATGAAAACGATTCCTTTGGCGTTGCCTCGTAGCTATACTCCCAATCTATGAAATTGTCGCCTCCAAAGTCTATAAGAACAGCAGTTATACCATCGGAATTTTTCCCAATGAATTTTGCAGAATATGTGACTTGTAAAGGCGATTCTCCCGAAAGCTCTTGTGGAAAGAAATCAATATTAGATTCACAGGGAAGGGGAGTAGTTTGGTTAGTGTTTCCAGTATTGTTATTTATTTGTTTATTCTTACCCTTGCATGATATGATCACTAACAGTATTACAGCTATGATAAAAGTTTCTTTTCTCCTTTTGAGCATATTTATTATGCTATTATTTATTTTTATATTTGTTGATTATTGTTTTTTTGCTTTCTTATCGCCTCTTTTATTTCTCTTATGACATCAAATATGGAAAAGTAAAGTTCAAAAGAGCCCTTTACAATCTTTATGTAGGATATTCCTAACTTCCCGTATATTGGCATAAATGAGGAGAAAAGGTGATATCCAGCAGAACTTTGAGAGAGAACTGTACTTTTTATCCATTTATCTTCTTCAGATGAATAATTTGGATTCTTTATTAGAATTCTTATTGTGCTTCTGAGTGAGTCTGAATATATTATTGCAGGGACGCTTTTGTCTTCTATTTTGAAATTAACAAGATTTATTCTCCCTCCTACTGGTGCTGGTTCAACTTCTTCCACTTCCCATATTTCTCCATTCTTTTGAGCAAATTTTATTTTCATATTTGTAGAGTCATAAAAAGCAATATTTGGTGCGAGAAGGTCGTTGTAGGATACTGCACAAAACATTCCTTCATCTTCTGGAGATGTATCGGTTCTGACATAGCTTACATAGAATCTCATATTTAGGTTAAACTCTTTATCTGGTCCAATAATATTCCCAGAGAACACGATGTTTTTTACACCTCTGAACCTCCAGAAATCTTTTGGAACCTCTTTTCTACCTCCGGGACCAACAGCAAAAATGTATGTATCTGCTTTAGCTTCATTTGATGGGAATTTTAGTTCAGCTGTATATTCTCCTGGTGTGATTTGAGATAGTTTTATCTCTTCATTGAATACTTTTTGCCATCCTGGTGTTGATACTTCCCATACTTGTTCTCCTTTCTTTTTAAAAGCATATTTTAAGTTGCCGTTTTCTGAGTCATAGTATGATACATGTATGGTTCCTGCGCTGTCTATTACCATATTTACACAGTCAGAAATCGCTCCACCAGATGGAACTCTTGATAGCTCACCTACTGCTGGATCTATCGTTTCGCATGAGATGTGTTCTCCGTTTGTTCTCATACTTGTGTAATAAAGTTTTTTGTCTGTTCCTATATATGCTATATGGATTATGTCTTCTGGGTCTATAATGGCGTCAAGTCTTTCTGCTTTGCTTTCAAAGCCACACGTCTGAATCTCTTGAGATAACCATTTACCTTCGTCTTCTCTCCAGGAGTGATACATTCTAAATCTGCTCTCTCCACCTTCAAGATGCTTTATGTATATCACATGAGGTTTATTTGATGAATCTACAATAACTTTTGAGGATAAACCAAAGTTGTCTCCCTGGCCTGCTTGCTCAACAATTTCGGTCTTTTCGAAACCCTTTTTAAGGTTAGAGGAATAACTCCAAAGTATTGTTGCTCTGGGTATCTGGTAATACACTATGTGTATACCACCGCTTCTATCTTGAACAAATGAGTTGTAAAGTCCACTATCTCCGGACGCAATAAGTATATCTCCTTCATATATAGTGATTCCCTCTTTCTGATCATAGTCAAGAGAAAACCTTCCACATGATGTAATAAAGATAATGAAGAAAACTTTCCCCAAACTCTTCACAATAAATAAATTAATCTATTTATGCGTGTTATACTAATTTTATTAATTAAGCATTTTTATTTTTTATGTAGATCAGTTTAATATAATCCCTCTTCTTTTTTTATTTTTATATCTTCTTCAATTTTTTGTTCAGTTATATTTTCAATTTCTCCTTTTTTCCAGATTATTTTGGGATTTATGAATATAAGCAGGTTTGATTTTTGTGTTCTGGTTTGAGATGATCTGAATAGGACTCCTACCACGGGTATATCTCCAAGTATTGGTACTTTTGCTCTTGAATATGATTTTCTGGTTCTCATAAGTCCGCCAATTACTGCAACCTGATTATCGTCGATGAGTATAGAAGTTGAGGTGGAGCGTTTTATTGTTGCAATCCCAAGCTGCTGAACGGCAAGTCCGCTTGGAGCTTCCTCAGCTACATCAGATATCTCTATATTTATATCCATATGTATCTTTTTCTCTCCTTCTATGACACGTGGGGTTATCTTTAAGATTATACCTACATCTTGTCTTTGAATAGTTATAGTGGGGACTGCTGCACCGCCGGCACCTGCGGCTGTTATTATCTGACCTGTTGGAAAGGGAATATTTGTTGCAACGCGAATCTCTGCTTCTTTATTATCAAGTGTAAGTAATTGAGGTGTTGAGAGTATGTCTACGGCCGTGTCGGAAGCGAATGCATTTAGAATTGCCGCAAGTGGCGGAATTGATATCTTCTGATCTCCTATATTGACCTCAACTGGTGGTAATGAAAAACCAAAAAGTAGTCCGGAGATTGTTGATATGTTTCTGGGATCTATTATGGCAAATGGGAGAGGTGCTCCAATTGAACCTCCAAGAAGTCCGACTCCTTCTTTTCCTTGAAATTTTACCTTTGTTCCAGCGAGGAAGGAAAGTCCATACTGGGCAAGCCTTGAAGTAGATACTTCCATTATAGCCGCAGAAACGAACACTTGCCTTCTTTCTATGTCTATTTTTGAAATTATGTCCCTTATTTTTTCAAAATCCTGGGGTGATGCTATTACTATCAGAGAATTTGTTGATTTGTCAGCTGCTATTCTTACGGGAGCTTGAACTACCTGAGCTTGCCCGGGAGCACGTAATCCTCCACCACCTATTATGTTCTGCATAACTGAGGCAACTTCCTCTGCCTTAGCATAGTTTAGATATACTACATTTACCTCCCCGACATCAGAAGGTATATCTATTTCCGATATTATCTTTTTTATATATTCTATATCTTCTTTTTCTGCAGCTATGAGTATTGAATTTGTTCTTGTGTCAGATATGACTCTTGGTTGAGCCTCAGGCGGTTTTGTCGGTTTCCTTTGGGCTTGAATTATCTGGTTTATCATCCCAACTACATCTTGAGAGTTTGAGTTTTTGAGTTTTACAAGCTCAATTGTGAAAGTGTAGGGTACCCTGTCTAATTCTTTCACTATCTCCTGTATCCTTGAAATATTTACTTTCGTGTCTATTATTATTATGGAGTTCGTGGGCTGATAGACTTGTAAGAATGCGTTTCTTGAAAGAAAATTTCTTATTATTCCTGCTATCTGATCCGCATTTGCGAAAACAGGAGATATAATAGTTGTAGCATACTCTTCTGATGGTAGAAGTTTTTTCTCCTTTACTATCTCCGTTGGTCCTTGCCTCACTTCAGAGGCGGGAACGATTTTAACTATTTTCCCAACCTCAATCATTGCTAGATCATTTGCATACAATATGGAATGAAATATCTCTAATGCCTCTCTTATAGTTACTTTTCTTGGCGATATTATTGTGACTCTACCTCTTATTCTTTGATCGAGTAGATAGTTTTTTCCTGTCCAATCAGATATTATTCTTACAAGTTCTATCACATCCATATCATTAAAGTTCATAGAAACAAGTTCTTCCATCTTACGCTGTCCTTCAGCTACTTTAAAAGGTATGAGTAATATCACTAATGAGCAGAGGATTTTTTTTAATACCTTCATTGTTTTTTATCCATTTTATCTATTGCCTTATTTTATTATTAAATCGGTTTTTCAAGTGTTTTTGGTGATTTTTTCAACCAATCATTTTTAATATTTCAGATGCTTTTTTTAAGTCTGTGGCTACGATTGTTCCTATTTCATTTGAAAATGTGCTTCTGACATGTATGGGGATATTGAAACGAGCAGCTATTTCTACACTTCTTATTTGAAGAACTTTTGCTCCAAGAGATGCGAGTTCTACCATTTCTTCATATGATATAAATCTTAACTTTTTAGCTGACGCAACTAAATTTGGGTCTGTTGTAAATACTCCAGGTACATCTGTATATATTTCGCATATTTTAGCATTTAGTGCTGCTGCTATTGCTACCGCTGTTGTATCTGATCCTCCTCTACCTAATGTTGTTATTCTCCCGTCTCTTGTTACTCCTTGAAATCCTGCTATCACCGGGACTATACCTTGTTTTATATCGCTGATCAACTTTTCTGTTTCTATCTCAATTATTCTTGCGTTAGTGTAATTTTCATCCGTTGTTATCCTGATTTGGAATCCAAGATATGATTTCGCTTTTATATTGTTTTCTCTCAAAATCATAGAAAATATTGAGCAGGATACTTGCTCTCCGGTTGATACGAGAACATCCATTTCATCATCGTATGTTTTTGCGACAGCGGATTTTCCAAGGTTTATTAATCTATCTGTTTCTCCTGCCATTGCCGACACAGTTACAACAACTCCAAAGCCCATTTCGTATGCTCTTTTTACATGTTCGCAAGCTCTTCTCATTCTTTCAAAATTTGCAACAGAAGTGCCTCCAAACTTTTGAACTATTATTTTATTTTCTCTTCCCATAGTGGATTGATATAAGTCCCAAATCTAAGAGCTCATTTAAGAATTTCGCAATATCATTTTTTACTTTCTCAATTTTTTGTTTCTTTAATGCTGCAATTTTTTGGCATATTTCTTCTGTTGGAATTTCACCAAGAAATTTCCAAATTATTGTTCCTTCTTCATTTAGCCTATATAATTTTTTGTTTTTCAATATTAGGGTTTGTCTTTCAACCCGTTTTTCAAACTCCGTTTTCTTCTCTATATTTGCTTTAAGAATTCGGTATGTCTTGTTTGTTCTCATCAGCTACTGTTTTAAAGCAACATCCCTTATGTAGAGGTATCCAAAGAACAAGACAAGTAAGAAAAAAAGAACTTCTGCTATCCCTACGATTCCAAGTTGCTTTACTATTGGAATGTATGGTATGAGTAAGGCAACCTCTATGTCAAATATAAGGAAGGCAAGCGCAAATATGTAAAACTTCACAGGCAATCTACCTCTCGAGTCGTGGAAGGGGATCATACCACTTTCAAATGGCAAGAATTTTTGTGGAGGATTATCTTTTGGTTTTTGAGATAATAAAAGATGTATTAATAGTATCCCAAGACCTACCAAAGATGCCAAGAAGACATATATTCCGACATAGAATATTTTTTCCATTTTATTATTTTTATTTTTTTATTATTTTTATTATTTATTTTTTATTTTTATGTAATCTTGTGTAAATTCATTTTGGTAATTTCAATAAACTCATTTTAGATTCTCAGCATTATTTTAATATGTTTAGGTGTGGATTTCTGTGTTAAATTGATTTTGGAAAGTATTTGTGAGTTATTATTAAAATATATCATACAATGGCGGATGAGAAGAACGAGTTAGAAGGCTGGGAGGAGTCTCTTAAAGAGTACGTATCTCAGTATATAGCAGAAGCTCGTGATATAATTCAGAAGATAGAGGAGACATTATTTGCTATAGAGAAGAAAGAGGGCTCCCAGGAAGAACTTGTAAATTCACTTTTCAGAAGTTGGCATACCATAAAAGGTGCTGCTGGATTTCTTGGTCTTGAAAAAACCGTTGAGCTCTCACATAAGACAGAATCATTGATGGCGAAAATAAGAGATGAGAAAATATCCTTTACTGAGGATATGATAAACGTTGTCTTTGATTCTCTTGAAAAACTTAAAACTCTTACAGAAAACATATACCTATCTGGTGCAGAAGGAGAAATAGATATATCTCCAGAGTTGGCAAAGATAGATAAAATAATGAGAAGTATCTCCGGAATTGATGAAGCTGAGGTTCAAAAATTAAAGACTGAGAAGAAGCAAGAACTTCAGAAGGAACATAAGGAAGAAATTAAGGAGTTTGAGATAAAGAAAGAAGATTTTCAGCAGGTTCAGGAGAAAGAGAAGAAAGTTATAGATGAACAGAAATCAGATTTACGGGAAGGTGTTTCCTTCTATGAAAAGCAAGTAAAAGCAGAAAAGAAAGAAGAGGAAGAAGAGAAGAAAGAAGAAGAGAAGAAGGAAGAAAAGAAGAGGAAATTTGCATATGAAACTATAAGGGTTGCTACGCAAAAGATTGATGAAGTCTTAGCTCTTTCAGAAGAACTTATACTTGAGAGAAACTTTATACTCAATGTTTTACCTAAGGTAGAAGAAAAATATCCAAGAGATGCGGATATATCAAGACTGTCGGAAATAGTTGCGAATATGGATAAGATAATATCCATGCTTCGCTTTTCTGTCATGAAGATGAGAATGATTCCTCTTAGGACACTTTTTTCAAAGTTTCCTGGAACTGTCAGAAATCTCGCCAGACACTTTGGAAAAAAGGTTGAGCTGATGATACAAGGTGAGGATACTGAACTTGATAGATCTATTGTAGATGAACTTGAGGAACCTTTGATACACCTGATAAGAAACTCAATAGATCACGGTATTGAAAGAACTGAGGAGAGGTTAGTTTATGGGAAACCACCAGAAGGGAGGATATATCTACGTGCATACTATGAAGGAGACAATGTTGTTATAGAAGTTGAGGACGATGGGAGAGGAATAGATATAGAAAGGATAAAACAAAAAGCTATCCAGAAAGGAATAATAACTCAGGATCAGCTTGAGTCTATGGGAGAAAAAGATATAATAAATATTATTTTTCTCCCGGGCTTTTCATCAAAGGACGAAGCTACTGAGCTTTCAGGGAGAGGAGTTGGAATGGATGTTGTTAGGGGAAAAATCGTTGAACTCAAGGGAACACTTGATGTTCAAACTGCCTGGGGGGAAGGAACAAAGATAACGATGAAATTACCTTTGACTGTAGGTATAATGAATACTCTGAAAGTCTCATGCAACGGCTCATATTTCTTCATACCTCTCTCATCTGTTGTGGAAATAAACAGAGTTTCAAGAAAGGATATGAAATATGCAAGCGGGCAGCCATTGATAAACTGGAGAAACAATCTCTTACCGGTCGTCTATCTTGGTAGTATATTTGGCCTTTCTGATAGTAATTCAGATATGTATCATCTTGTTGTTACAGGTGTTGCCGAAAAGAGAATAGGGATTCTCGTTGATTCAGTTATATCTTCCGAGGAAATAGCTGTCAAGACTGTAAGTGGTGTGAAAGCTACTGGAATAGCTGGAGCTACAATTTCCGCTGAAGGAGAACCTGTTCTCGTTATTGATGTCTTCTCTATATCAAAATATCTTGAAGAAAGAATGTGAGTTTTATACTAGGATAAAATAAGAATGATATGGAAAACGATCTAGAAGAGGAAAAATTCTATTCTGCAAGTTTTCGTGAAGTTTCCGATCCTGAAGTATCAGATCCCTTTGTAAAAGCAAGGATCGGAACATTAATATTCATAATCTCAGAGATTATGTTATTTGGGGGGCTTATAAGTTCATTTTTTGTCATCAGAGAATCATATCCTGAATGGCCACCAGAAGATCTCCCAGTATATCCTGTTTATCAGACTACTTTGAATACTTTTATACTTCTTACAAGTGGTTTTTTAGTCTCTTTATTTGATAAAAACAAAAGGCCTGTTTTCTATTTTATCGCGATTGTTTTGGGAGTTATTTTTCTATTGCTTCAAGGACTTGAATGGGTTAGGTTGATAAATCATGGGCTTACTATGACTACAGATAGGTATGGTTCTATATTTTATGTTATTGTTGGAACACATGCTTTGCATTGCGTCGCGGGTATAGTTTGGCTTATTGTTGCTTATCTGTTAAGGCGTGGAAGAGATTTTACTCCAGCTCTCTTAAGTAGCTCTCTCTTTTGGAAGTTTGTGGTTATTATCTGGCCGTTTATATACCTTTTAGTTTACATCCTATAAAAATGGTTAGGATAGTTGAGGTGGGTCCAAGGGATGGGCTCCAGAATGAACCACAGATAATAGATCTGGAAACAAAAATTAAGTTTATAAATAGTCTCGCTCAATCTGGTGTTAGTTGCATAGAAGTTGGATCTTTTGTATCTCCAAAAGTTGTTCCCCAGATGGCTCAAACCGATGCTCTATTTTTGAATTTGAGGGTAAGGGAAAGACGGGATGGTGTTAAATTTTCAGCACTTGTTCCAAATATCAGAGGTTTTGAAAGAGTTATGAATCTTCCGGAGAATTCAAGACCACATATTTTGGCTGTCTTTACCGCTTCTTCAGAGACTTTCAACATGAGAAACATAAATATGACGGTTGATCAGTCTATAAAGGTTATATCAGAAGTTGTATCCGAAGCTAAGCATTATGACTTTTTTGTAAGAGGCTATGTTTCTACTGCTTTTTGGTGCCCATATGAAAAAAAGATTTCAACAGAAAAAACTTTGGACGTTTGCCAGAGACTTATAGATTGTGGGGTAGATGAGATATCTGTTGGAGATACAATTGGTCGTGCTTCTCCCAGAGATGTTTCAAAACTCCTTGAAGTTCTTCTGAAACATATTCCTCCTTCAAGGTTGGCTATGCATTTTCATAATACATATGGTATGGCAATTGCGAATTCATTTGTCGCATACGATTTTGGTATAAGAATTTTTGACTCATCTGCAGGTGGCTTGGGAGGTTGTCCATTTGCTCCGGGGGCCCTTGGAAATGTTGCAACAGAAGACTTGGTCTTTTCCTTTGAGAACTCTGGAATAAAAACAGGTGTCGATTTCTTGAAGATTATTGATTCAGTCAAAATTCTTCCTATATCCCCAAGATCAAATCTTGCGAGGATAAAAAATATAATTATTTAAGTTGCCTGGATTTCTATATAGTCTTTATTTGAAGATTCATAAATTTCTCTATAGTCTTTGTTTGGAGATTCATATTCTAATTCTACTACAGAGTATTTATTCTTGTTTTTCATAACTTTGATCTTTGAAAAGTAGTCTATTTTTTTCATTTCTTCAACATGTGATACTATACCCAGATTTATACCTTTTGCTGCAAGCTTTTCAAGAGAATTTATAACGATTTCAAGGGATTCTTGATCAAGTAAACCAAAACCTTCATCTATGAAGAAGCACTCGAATTTTGCTCTCCCCATCATGTTCAATGCTAACGAAAGAGATAATGAAAGTGATGAGATGAAAATTTCTCCGCCGCTTAGGCTTTCTGGCTCTCTCTCCCTACCTTCATAATATCTGTCTATTATCTTTATGTTCCCATCACGGGATGTACTCAGTGAATACCTACCATTGGATATCTCTTTAAGTATTTTCCCACCATAATCCACTAGTATTCTTTGTATAAAGTATGCTGCCAGGTAGTTCTTAAAAGATATCCTGCCTAAAGAAGCGGAGAAATCTCCGTAGATTATTGTCGTAATTTTCTTCTCCTCAGCTAATTCCATCTTCTTCTTTTCCAAATCTTTTTTCTCTTCTATTTTTTTTTCTATTTCTTTCAAATCCCTCTCAAGGGAAACTTTTTTTCCATTGAGTAAAAGGAGATCTTCTTTTAACTTTTCCTTATCTTCCCATTTTTTCGCCTTTACGGTGGTAATTTCTTTCAATTTGTTTTCAATTTCGATTTTTATATCATTCTCTGTTGATTTAATAATTTCTGATATTTCTGGTTCTAATTTTTCTATCTCCTTATCTATGTCATATACTTTTGATTCGTAGTATTTTATCTCATTGGAGATTTTGTCTAATTCTGATCTTTTTTCACCTAAATCATTTTTATTTTTGTTTATTAGTTTTTCTATTTTCCTTATAAAATCTGTTAGTGATTCCGATAATTTGTTTTTAAGTTCATTGACTGATTTTATGTATAGTTGTGTTTCTTCTAAATTTTCATCTTTAAGTTTTATCTTTGGTATTGTCTCGCATATATTTGTTGCAAGGATTTCAAGATTATTAAGATCTGGAACTATTCTCTGCATTAAATCGTTTCCTTTTGATATTTCTTTGATATCTTTTATAGATTTTAAGCAGTTGCTTGATATGGATTCAATTCTTTTTAAATCATTTGAAAAAGTGTTAATGTTTTCTTTTGCTATGAGTATTCTGCTTTGAATCCCTTCTATATCTTTTTCTGTTTCCTTGATCAGCTCCGATATTTTTCCCTCGTTAGCATTTAGTTTATTTATTTCCTTCTCACAGTTTAAAATTTGTTCTTCAATATTTGAGAGAATTTCTGATATTTCTGACATATCTTCTCCGAAAGTTATCACTTCTTCTATTTTCTCAATGATGATATTTAATTCTGGTATACCACGTGTGTATTCTCTTATAATTGAATAAATTTCATTTTCTTTTCTCTCCTCTTCTTTTAATTTTTCATTTATTTGGTTCAATTCTCTTTCAAGGGATTCTTTTTGCTCTAAGATGGATAATCTTTTATTTGTTATTCTTAATAATTCATTATTTTTTTTATCAATTTCATTTCTGACTGATTCGTATTTTTCCTTTATTTTTTCTATATTTGATTCTGTTTCGGTATGAATTTTTTTATCTCTGAATATATTACCACAAACTGGGCATATATCTCCTTCTTTTAGATTTTTCCTGATATCTATGGAAAATTTCTTGATTTCTTCTTTTTTCATTTCTTCTTCCAATTTTTGCTTTTCCTGTTCAAGCTTTACGATTTCATTTTGCTTGTTTTCGATTTCATTTTCAAGGTTTTTGAGGACTTTATCCTTTTCCTCTATATTCTTTTCTATTTCTTTTTTTTTCAGACTGTTTATGAGCTTTTTTCTGCTCATTAATTCCGATAGCTTAGTTATGTCTGACCTGACTTTCCTTACTATTCCAATATCTGGTAGTTTTTTAATTTTTTCAGATAACTCTTTTATATTACTTCTTATTTGTATGAGTTCGCGAGATCTTTCCTTAAGTATTTCATTTTTTCGGTTGATTTCTCTTTTTTCCTTTATGAGATCTGATACTTCTCTTAATAGGTTTTCTGGTCTTACTGATAAAAGTTCCCTTGCATGTTCTTCTAAACTTTTCTCATTTGCGATTTCATATAGTTTTTCTAAAACTTCGATTTTCAGTGATATAGCGTTTATGAAGTTTTCAAGATCTATCTTTTCTTTTGTTTTATCCTGAATTTTTGCTCTGATTTTCTCTTTTTCTTCCTTAATGCTTTGTAGGCGATTTATTTTTGAAAGGTTATTTTCAAACTCAATTCTTTTGATTTCCAGTTCCTCTATCTCTTTTTCAATTTTCTGTATTTGGGTTCTTTTGAGATTTATCTCATTTTCTGTTTCAATTATTTTTCTTTTGATTTCATCAATGTTCTGGCCTTTTTCTATATCTTTGAGTTCGTTAAGCTTTTGTTCATATATCTTTTCTATGTTTTCTATTTCTCTTAATCTTTTATTCGTTTCTTCTTTAACAAAAGAGTATATGTCTTCAATTCCGATGATTTTGAGTATTATGTCTGCTTTCTGGGATGGAGTAGATATGAGAAACTCTGAAAACTTACCTTGAGGGAGAACGATAGTTCTGATAAATGATTCGTATGGTAAACCTATGATCTTTTCAGATATGAACCTTTGGGGATCATCTACAAGAAGCTTTTTAAAATGATCTTCGCTTTCACTTTTTTCTCTTATATCAATCGTGGTTGTGCCATTTCTTGGAACGTGTCTTGTTATTTTATATGTTTTGTTTTGACCTTTGATGTCCCTTATACTGAACTCAAAATCTACAAGGCATTTTTGAGAATTATAATTTATAAAATTTTCTTTTCTTGTGTCCTTATTGAACCTAGGTATCCTTCCGTAAAGAGCAAAGATTATACCATCTATTATAGATGACTTTCCTGAACCAGTTTCACCTTGAATTATAAATATTCCGGTTTTGAGCAGTTTTGAAAAGTCTATTTCTTGCTTTTGTCCATAAGATAAGAATCCATCTAATACGAGTTTTTGAGGTCTCATAATCTCTGTCTTGATATCTTACCAAAATTCTTTACTATTTTTATCAAACTTGATAATTTCTCTGCGATGTTTGGTGAATGAAGAAGATTTGTTAGTGCTAAGGAAAACTCATATTTTTCTTTTGTAAATGGATACCACCAGGGTTGTCTCATTTTTTGCCCCAGCTTGTTGGTATGAACATGCCTTATTTGAACCATTTCAAGTAAGCCTTCTTTTCCATGTGTTCTCCCCATTCCAGATTTTTTGATTCCCCCCCAGGGAGTTTGTGGAATTGCATGTGTTATAAGGTTATCATTTATCATAACTGTTGCAAAATTGAGTTTGCTTGCTATTTCTCTTGCTTTTTTTATGTCTTTGGTCCATACAGAAGCTGTCAGTCCATATTCAGAATCATTAGCAAGTTTCACAGCTTCATCATCTGTTGAGAACTTCATAACTGGTGCTGTTGGACCGAATGTTTCTTCTCTAACTGATTTGAATGAATGATCTATATTTACAAATATCGTGGGCTCAACAAAAAGGTTTTTTGTCCTACCTCCAGTGAGAATCTGCCCACCTTTTTCTATAACATCGTTTATGTGTTCGTTTATCTTCTCAAGCTGTTTCTCTGATATGACCGAGCCAATATCATATTCATAAGGAACTTTCGAATATCCAACCCTTAACTTTTTTGTTTTCTCTACCATAAGATCAACAAATTTTTTAAATATTTTATCTTGAACGTATATCCTTTCAACAGAGGCACAAACTTGACCTGTATTGAAGAATGAGCCAAAAATCGCTGCGTCTGTTGTTATGTCAAGATCAACATCGTCAAATACGATCATTGGGTCTTTACCACCAAGTTCCATAACAACTTGTGTTAAATTTTCAGCAGCGGCTTTCATAATTTTTATCCCTGTTGATGTAGAACCAGTAAAGAATATCTTATCTACACCTGATCTAACGAGGCATTCTCCCGTGTATCCGTTTCCAGTAACTACTTCAAAAACTCCATCTGGTAATCCTATCTCATCAAAAATTTTTTTTATAGTGATACCAGTTTTTGGAGTAAATTCGGAAGGTTTTAGCACTACAGAGTTTCCTGCCATAAGAGCTATTATTATCTGGCCGGCCGGTATTGAAAAGGGGAAGTTCCAAGGAGATATAACTCCTATAACACCATAAGGAAAATATTCCACTTCGCTTTCTCTACCTAATAGCCCCCATACACCTATTTTGATTTTTTGCCTTTCGAGAATTTTTCTTGTGTTTTTGATGTAAAAGTCTGCAAGATCAAGTATAGGAAAGACATCGGATATAAGCGCTTCCATTCTTGATACGCCTTTCTCCTCTGATATTATTTCTGCAATGTCTTCTATATTTTTCCTGACAAACTCCTTGAATTTGTAGATCCATTTTCCTCTTTCATCAATAGATAGATTACCCCAGAATTTTTGAGCCTCTTTTGCCCGTGCAACAGCTTTTTCTACCTCCTCCTTTCCCATATTTGGAAATTCACCTATTTTTTCCCCCGTTGCTGGATTCACACTCCTCAGAAGCATTGGCCTCTCTGCTATCTCTGTCCTTGCTATCATAATGCTTTTATTTTAATAAGTTTTTAGAAGCTTTGGAAATTTCTTAATTAAGTCCAAGTATTCTTTTATATCTTTTTCTAAGCTTGATGTATATGTAATCAAACGACCCATCTTTTATGAGAAATAATGTTTTTAAGATCTTACATATAGCATAAGCTAAACTTTCTGGAATATTTAATGTATGTTTTGAGTATCTTTCTATAACTTTCATTCTCTCTTCTTTCCATATGTTCAGTATTTTTGATGTTTTTGATTGCTCGTGTAATCTAAAGGCTCCAAGATATTTATTAATAGGAAAAAATTTAGCTCCAGATATCATAAGTTTTGAAACAAGATCAAGGTCAAAGCAGAATTTCATCGTTTCATCAAGAAGTCCGACTTCAAAAATTTTTTCTTTTCGGAAAAATGCTGCTTGATTATGGACAACTATGTCATCATATAAGTTAAAGAAAAGACCGAATTTGAAAACCTTGAAAGCATCTTTTATTCTGTTGCCTTCATCTATTACTATTATGTTTGAATAATAAACATCGTAATCAGGATTTTCAGTTATCGAATTTGCGAAGCTGAAAAAAGCATTTGGTAGAAATATATCATCTGAGTTCTGCCAACATAAGAATTCTCCAGTTGATATCTTAAAACCCTTATTTATAGCGTCAGCTTGCCCCTTATCTGGTTTACTTTCCCAGTAATATATATAACTTTCATATTTCCTTATTATGTTTATTGTGTTATCTTCCGAACCTCCATCAATTATTATTATCTCGGTGTTCGGATAACCCTGATTTATGATAGATAATATGGTCTTCTCTATGAATTCACCCTGATTCAGAGTTGGTATTATAACACTGAATTTTGGTAAATTATTCCCTTTGTTTTTGATGATCTTTGATTCAGCAATTCTAGAAGTAAATTTTGTTATGTCTTCTGAACTTATCCCAAACATTTTTACATTTTTATAATCTATTTATTCTCTACAAATTTGACTTTTCTTCTTGAATTATTTTGATTCATCGTAACAGTTCTTATGGGATAAAAAGGCAAATCAGATATTTTAAAATTCATTTGGAAAATATATCAAATCTTGTGAAAATGAAGAATATACTCTTTCTTGAATTTTGTGTAAATTGATAATCATTTGATAAAAAATTGAGCAATATATCTTTTATGTGAGAAAATCTAGAATATCAATTATCAAACTACATAGGAGATAATAGTTTATAAACTCACTAAATTCGGTTAAGAAAATCTCTATAAGGATGAAAAATACTTTTTTTCTTTTTGAAAAGAATTAAAGTCTTTTATATATTTTTGAGTTATGAGAATTTTTAGATTTTTTTATCTATTATGAATATATCACGATTCAAGAGGAGCCTTTATATCTTTTGGTTGGGCTAAAAGTATAACGATATCATCTTTCTCAAGTTTTGTATCATCTCTTGGAGCATATATGTATTCCCCACTTCTTTTAAGTGTTACCGCGACCATATTTTTACTCTCAAAGACTTCTTTTATGGTCTTGCCTACAAATTTATCAGGTATTTTTAGATCTTCAAATCTATAAATTTTACCACCTTTGCCTCTTAACATTTCATCTAAAAATTCAACAGTTGTTGGTCTTATTAGGCTGGAGGCCATTCTTAATCCACCTATCATTTTATCTGAAACAACATAATCTGCTCCAACATTTTTGAATTTTTGGATGTTTTCTTATTCATTTGCTCTTGAGATGATTTTTACATTTGGTGCCAGATAATGTGCCGTTACGACTACAAGTATGTTGTCGGAATCATCGGATAGGCATGCAGCGAGCCCAGCAGCATTTTTTATACTTGCATCAAGGAGAACCTTCTCCTGCCTGGCATCACCTACAATGCTGACTATTTCAAATTTTTTTTCAAGATCTTCTAGTTTTTTCTCGTCTATATCTATGACAACTACTTTTCTCCCAGTGTTTGTGAGTTCCTTGATTATGTGTATTCCTGTACCAGATGCCCCACATACGATAAAATGATCTTTCATTTTCTCTATCATTTTCATAAATTTCTTTCTTTTCATTATTTTGCCTATTTCTCCACTCGTCATTATTTCTGCAAATTTGCTTGTCGCATATCCGAGTATTGCAAAACTTGACATTATTATAAGAGCCGTGAAAATTCTTGTAGCATCATTTGTTGGACAGATTTCTGCATATCCAACTGTGGCAATTGTGATAACCGTCATATAGAAAGAGTCAAGAAGAGGGCAATCTGATAGTATCATATACCCTAATGTTCCCACAACAGTGATGAAGAGCATAATGAAAGCAAGTTTTATAGCTATTCTCATAAGATTCCTATGAGGATAACTGGATAATTGAAAAATAATTAGAAGATTCGTTGGAATGAATTTCTGAGAAAATTTTAATACTGGTGTTCCTCTTATATATCCCTACTGTCTTCTTAAATTTCTCAAACAATGCGAAATAAAATTCATATAATATCTAAATGAGAAAAATAATGATATTTTTATGTCTTTTTATTTCTACATATAAGCAGAATTCTTGAAGATAATGGAAGGAAATTAGTTTTTTCGTTGATTTTTTCATAGATTTTGCTTTTGAGTAATCCATGGAATGGATATATTCCATATGCTTCTACCTTATAGAAGAATTCTTCTAAAAGATTAATCGCTTGAGAATATGATACTTCGCTTAGGTGTGCTTGTCCAATTCCTTCTGATTCATCTTGATTTGATTTATCCCCTTTTGAATAGTTTTGCTTTTTGAAGTGATCTAAAATGTCGTAGATCAACTTATTAGGTGTGGTTATAATGATTTTCCCATTATCTTTCAGTAGTTTTACAATTTTTTGTAGAGATCTTTTTGGATTCTCAAGATGCTCTAGAACTTCAAACATTAATATAGTATCAAATCTTTTTTCTGTTTCAAAGCTGTCAATATTTGATTTTATAACTGAATCGCAAATACTTTGAAGATTTTCTTTTGCCAATGCATACATCTTGGGATTTATTTCTATTGCAAGAACTTTTCCTATATTGCTTTTATCAATGCTTTGCAGAATCCTTTTTAGTTTCATACCATCTCCCGTTCCTATATCTAAGATGTCTCCTTTTATTTCTGCTAATATTTTTCTTAAAACAAATTCTGGGAACTTATATTTGATATCTGGATCTTTATAGAAAAGCTTTTGTATTATTTCTCGTATCATCAATTATTTCTCCTGAAGAGATTAGATTTCGCCTTATCTACCATTTCTTATTCAGATTTAGATAGAGTGAACTACTCCATCTTATAGAAGATGGAGCTTCCTGCTTCAACGAGGCTCATAGGCCTCTCCACAGGCGTAAGTTCGGGCCGTCCCAGCCCTACCATCCTTAAGGTGGATGAACCAAACCCTTTGGTTATCAGGGTTATATATAATTATAATCAGAAACTGACTTCTTGTCAAGTATTTGCAATTCATCTCCACCATGTAGAGGATGGAGACTTCTTGCAAGATTCAGGTTAAAACTATTTTTATTTTGATGTGAATTTTTTCAGAAGTTTTCTGAATATTAAATGTAGATTGAAAATTACTGAAAGATATGAAACTTTTGAAATATTTCTTACATTGACACTGATTTATTTTTATTGGTTTTTCTATTTATGTTTGAGGTTTTGCTTTATTCTATAGCGACTTTTTTTCTTATGGAACCAATTGTTTGGATAATCCATAGGTATGTGATGCACGGTTTCCTTTGGGTTCTGCATAAAGATCATCACCAGAAGTATCCGAATGTGGGTTTGGAAAAGAATGATCTTTTTGTTCTCTTTTTTGCTTCAGCAAGTATAATCTCAATTTACTTTGGTTTTGAAAAACATAATAATCTATTTATGGGATTTGGTTTTGGTTTATTTCTATATGGAATTGCGTATTTTTTCATGCATGATATACTCTCTCATAGGAGAATGAAGTTTATCAAAACTCCAAAGAATTTTTATTTTATATCTGTTATAAAGGCCCACAAACAGCATCACAAACACAGAGAAAAGGATAAGGGAGAATGCTTTGGATTTGTATATCTCTTCCCGATAAAGTATTATAAATCCTCCTTTAGGAACTAAATAACTTTTATATTGTTTCGATAAATTGCATATAAATCCTTATTCATGAATTGGTGGTAGATGAGCTGAAAAATTTAATAAGATCCTAAGAGTTTTATTTTGATATTGTGATAATTATCAGAAGTGATATGTTTTGATTTATTTCTTCAAGATAACTACATACTCCTGATTCATAGTTGATTCCTTTTCTCCTTTTATATTTGACGGTGAGTTTTGTAATGGCATCCTTTTATTTGATATATCACGAACAATAGTTTTTATGTGTTTGAAACCAAAATACGAAAAGAAATCAACAGATATTCTATCTGTATAAAGTTCAACTCCTTTGACTCGTCTGTTCCCAACTACAAAGCAGACAAAACCACCTCTTTTAACCTTCCGAGCAATTATCTCTATTGAAGAAAACAAATCGCTATAGAAAAACAAAATCTCTTTTGCT
>Ga0209289_100122_pt1 | contig 47858 bp, 39 predicted proteins | sample GXS110809BmetaG_FD_184121 | JGI IMG/M metagenome (GOLD analysis project Ga0209289, IMG submission 184121) | Hot spring microbial communities from Gongxiaoshe hot spring, China to study Microbial Dark Matter (Phase II) - GXS 110809B (SPAdes)... ... | reverse complement strand
GTGAACAATCCTTCACGGTAGCCGGGCAGGCGGGTGATGTCACGGGTCGTTTCCACCCGCAAACCTTCTGGCAGCCAAGGGCTTGCCTCCACTTTGCGGCAGTGAAATTCCAACATGCGGGCGACGGATTCTCGGTCAGCGTATTTTCGGTTGACTCGCAGGCAAAGGGGTGGTGGTTCGTTGTTGGCACGGCAAAGGGCAAGGGTTTCTTCTACGCCCCAAAACTTCACCCATCGTTCCACCATCCACCTTGGATGCGAGGTCGTGATGCTGATATGAGCAATAGGGTCGTCGGCAAGGGATGGGATGGGAATGTTTTGCCACGCCTCGGCGAGGCGGCGGATGACGGCGTTGACCAACGCTGCCGTCCCTTCGTGCCCAAAACGCTTCGCCAACTTGACATACTCGTTACCGACGATGGGAGCGGGATGGCGAAAGAAGACCAACTCGTAAGTTGCCAACCGAAGGATATTGCGGATGAAAACGGGCAACTCGTCCAACGGATAGGCGCAAACATGCGACAGGAGATAGTCAAGGTAGAGGCGCATCTTTACCGCGCCCAACGCCAGCGCCGTTGCCATCCCCCGCTCCTTGGCGGGTAGCCGCTTTTGTCGCAGCAACTCCCGCAAAGCGAGGTTAACGAAAGCGGCTTTTTTGTCCACTTCCACCAGCGTTAGCAGCGCTTGCTTGCGGGCGGGACAAAGGTCGCTAACGGGGTGAGGGGCATGCCGCACCGCAGCCTTTCTCCCCTTTCCCCTTCGCCCTGCCGAAGGGGTTTAAGATTGGGACGGCGGGGTTTGCTCGGACGATGGTGTCGTGGTCGCCGGTTGGGTCGGTGGCGCTGTTTGGGTTTGAGTTTGAGCCGTCAACCGTTCCATTTCTTTCGCCGCCTGATATTCGCTGTAAGCGATGGCGCAAACCAGCGCACCTCCCAACAACAAGAGAGGACCGAGGATGCCCTTGAGCACTAACCAGACATCCCCACGCCAAACGATGGTCAGCACTGCCCCGACGGCAATGAACACGACCCCTAGCACCATCGCCAACATCGTGCCTTTGGACATAAGCCATCACCCTCCGTTACCACACACCTTTTGAGCAACGCCTTTTTGATTATGCGTCGCCCCTCTCTACGATGCCAATGGGTGCGCTAAGATTTGCCCTCTGAAAGGAGGGAACTAAAATGCCCATCCGCCGAGACCGCTTTCTGGCAGATTTTTTGGAGTTGGTTCGCATCCCCAGCCCATCAGGGCATGAGGGCAAAGTCGCCCAAGCCGTCAAGGCGAAACTAAAGGCGATGGGCTTGACCGTTGAAGAAGATGAGGCAGGCAAAGGGTTCGGGGGCGAGCAAGGCAACTTGATTGTCAAGGTCGCAGGTAACTTGCCCGATGTCCCACCGTTGTTGCTGAACGCCCACTTGGACACCGTCGTCCCTTGCGAGGGCGTCAATCCCATCGTGGAAGGCGATAAGGTTCGGTCGGACGGGACGACGATCTTAGGCGCCGACAACAAAGCAGGTGTTTGCGTCTTGCTGGAGTTGCTGCGGGTTTTGCGAGAAGATGGCATCCAACATGGTCCGCTGGAAATCGTCTTCACCGTCGGTGAGGAAACGGGGCTGCATGGCGCTAAGCATCTGGACTACTCGCGCCTTCAAGCGAAAGTCGGTTTCGTCTTTGACAGCGGTCCGCCTGTCAACCAAGTCATCGTGCAAGCGCCATCGCAAAAAAGTTTGCGGGCGAAAATCTACGGCAAAGCGGCTCATGCGGGCGTTTCGCCCGAAAAAGGCATTAATGCCATTCAACTGGCTGCCCGTGCTATCGCAGCGATGCGCTTGGGACGCGTTGATGCCGAGACGACGGCGAACATCGGTGTCATTAAAGGCGGTTTAGCGACCAACATCGTCCCTGAGTTGGTGGAAATTCACGGTGAGGCGCGAAGCCATGACCCGCGCAAACTGGACGAACAAATCGCCCACATGGTCACCTTGCTGGAAAGCGAGGCGCAAAAAGGGGGCGGGAAGGCGGAAGTGGAAGTTTGGGAGGCTTACCGCGCCTTTCGCATCAACGAGACGGATTTGCCCGCTCGCGCCGTCGCCGCCGCCTTGAACCGCATGGGCTTGACACCGCAGTGGAAAATCACGGGTGGCGGCAGCGACGCCAATGTCTTCAACGCTCACGGCATCCAAACGGTCATCCTTTGTTGCGGACAAGAGAACCCCCACTCTCCCGAAAACGAGCGCTTGGACATCCCCTCGGCTCTGCAAAGTGTGGAACTGGCAAAACACCTTGTCGCTGAATTCGCCCGCTTGACAGTTGGCTGACATCCCTCAACCATACCAAAAGCGCAACAGTTTGCTGACGGTCGGACGGACTTGCTTGCGGGGAACGATAAGGTCAATGTGCCCGTGTTGAAACTGAAACTCCGCTTGCCGATGCTCTTTGGGCACTTTGATCTTTAGCGACAACTCAATGACGCGAGGACCCGTAAAGCCCACGAGAGCCCCCGGTTCGGCGAGGATGATGTCCGCCAACGACCCGAAAGAGGCATGGACGCCTGCCATGCTATCGGTGAGCAAGGCGATGTAAGGCAAGCGCGCCTCGTGCAGCCGCCCACAGGCAGCGCTGGTCTTCGCCATTTGCATCAAACTCAGCAACCCCTCTTGCATCCGCGCCCCGCCGCCGCTACCGATGATGAGGAAGACGGGCAAATGTTTGTCTATGGCTCGCTCCATCAAGCGGGCAATTTTCTCGCCGACGACGCTGCCCATGCTTCCGCCCATGAATTGAAAGTCAGTGATGCCAATGGCAACGGGCATTCCGTCAATAGTCGCTTCTCCTGTGAGGGCGGCATCTTTCAATCCCGTTCGTTGCTGGTCTCGCCGCATCTTTTCGGCGTAATCAGGGAAATTGAGGGGGTCAGCAGGCATCAACTCGGCATCCCATTCGGTGAAGGAGTTTTCATCCACCGTGATGGCGAGGCGTTCCCAAGCCCCAAGACGCTCATGATAGTTGCAACGGGGGCAAACCTTCAAATTCGCCTCAAACTCCTTGCGATAGACCATCGCCTCACAATTGCCGCACTTGTGCCAAACATCCGCTGGCAACTCCGTAACTTGACCCACTTTTCCGTCACCTCGCTCTTCGCATCGGGGAAATCTGGGAAGCAGGGGAAAAGAGGCATTGAACTGTCTGGCTCCGGGGGCAGGACTCGAACCTGCAACCCGCGGGTTAACAGCCCGCCGCTCTGCCTGTTGAGCTACCCCGGAGCAAAGCGGCGGAGAAAAAATTAGCGCAACCTTTTGTCGCCGTCAATAAGGGGCGAGGGTGTTCGGAAAATGCCTTTGGGGAGGGCGAGGCTTTTGCCGAGCCGAAATGATCGGCAGGTCGGCAAATTGGGCAAAAATTTTGGGCTCACCAGAAGTTCGCCCTCCCATAGGGCTTACTTTCCGAACGCACTCTCCACGCCCTCATCCTTCTTTGAGGACGACGATGCCGGGCAATTCGCGCCCTTCCAGCAACTCCAAAGCGGCACCGCCCCCCGTAGAGACATGGGTCACTTTCTCGGCAATCCCGAACTCAAAGGCAGCCGCCGCTGTTTCGCCCCCGCCGACGACCGTTGTGCCGCTGCATTGGGCTAACGCTTCGGCGACGGCTTTCGTGCCCGCCTTAAAAGGCGTCCGCTCAAACCGCCCCATCGGTCCGTTCCAGAAAACTGTCTTGGCGGTGCGGATGCGTTCGGCAAACACACTGGCTGTTTCTGGTCCGATGTCGTAGCCTGCCTTGTCAGCAGGGATGGCAGTGGCAGGGACGATTTGCGCGGCGGCATCTTCCGCATCGCTTTCGGCGACGACGACATCCACTGGCAACACCAACTCCACGCCCTTTTCCTTCGCTTCCCTCAGCAAGGCATTTGCCAAGTCCAGTTTGTCGGCTTCCACCAACGATTTGCCCGTCTCGTAGCCTTGCGCTTTCAGGAAAGTGAACGCCATCGCCCCACCGATGAGCAGGGCATCCACTTTGGTCAACAAGTTTCGGATGACGCCGATTTTGTCGGAAACTTTCGCCCCACCTAAAACCGCCACGAAAGGCTTTTCGGGTGCTTCCAGCAACCGACTCAAATGCGTCACTTCCCGCTCCATCAACAACCCCGCATAAGACGGCAAAAACTTCGTGATGGCGTGAACGGACGCATGGGCGCGATGGGCAGCCCCAAAAGCGTCGTTGACGAACACATCGCCCAACCGCGCCAGTTGCTGGGCGAACGCCTCATCGTTGGCTTCCTCGCCCGCATGAAAGCGCAAATTTTCCAAGAGCAACACCTCACCCGCTTGCAATCGGGCGACCGCTTGCTCGGCAACTTCCCCGACGCAATCATCGGCAAACTGAACGGGTTGACTGAGCAACTCGCTGAGCCGTTGGGCGACGGGACGAAGGGAGAATTGCTCATCGCGTTTGCCTTTAGGGCGACCGAGGTGCGAAAGAAGGATGACCTTCGCTCTCCGCTCCGTCAGGTAGCGGATGGTCGGCAGCGTCGCCCGCAACCGCCAATCGTCCAACACCTTCCCGTTTTCAATGGGCACATTGAAATCCACCCGCACCAAAACCCGCTTGCCCTGCACATCCACATCGCGAATTGTTCGCAATCCCATCATCTCACACCTCCGCACCTAAAATTTGGCATGAGCGCAAGACGGCGGGCAGATAGGCAACAGGCAAGGGAGCAAGGCAGTCAGGGATAAATGTTGGAGTGGCTACCAGCCACGACGGACGCAACCACGAAAAGTTGTCCGACGAAAAATGTCTTCACACCTTCGGGATTCTCACCGCCACTTCTTGCCCTTTCTCAGCCGAGCGATAGATGGTGTCCAAGACGGCTTGGACGGTCAGGGCTTCTTCGGGACGGACAGGTGGAGGCGTCCCGTTGCGCACGGCGTCCACGAAAAACCGAATCTCCTGCACGAAGCCATCTTCGCCGTCGGTGGCGGAAGGCAAGGGCGCTTGAGCCATGTAGCCTTGCAGGTCAAAGAACCACTCAGGCGGATTGCCGAACTTCAATCCGCCCTTTGTGCCCAACAGAAAGGAAGTGCCCAAACTGTCGGTGTGGGCAGCCCAGCAAACTTTGAGGACCGCCGCAACGCCATCGGCGAAGCGAAGGAAAGCGACGGCGAAATCTTCCACCTCAAAATCGGCAGGATTCCATTGCCAACCGCCATGCACGACGGCATCGGGTTGCTTGCCGAGAAACCCACCGACGAAAGCCGAGCAAGTGAGCGGTTGTGGGAAACCCAGCAAGTAAAGCAAGGTGTCCACGAGGTAAACGCCCAAGTCCAACACGACGCCGCCACCCGCCATTGACCGACGGGTGAAACTGGCACCAGGGATGCCTCGTCTTCGGGTCGCTACGATTTCGGCGAAGTAAAGGTCACCCAATGCCCCGCTTTCCACGAAGCGCTTAAGTCGCTGGGTTGAGGCTGACCAACGACTTTTGATGCCACAAAAGAGCACCCTGCCGTTGTTTTTCGCCGTCCGCACCATCGCCACCGCCTGCTTCAAGTCGGACGCCATCGGCTTTTCCACTAACACATGTTTGCCCGCACGGAGTGCGTCAAGGGCGATGGGCGCGTGAGCCCTATGAGGCGTGCAAATGTCAACGGCGTCCACTTCGGGCAAACTCAAAACTTGCCGATGGTCGGTAAACCAACGAGGCACACCCCAACGCTCCGCTGCCCTTTTCGCCCGCTCAGGCACGATATCCACGACGGCAACCACTTCCGCCTCAGGCACTTTCTGATAGGCTTGAAAATGTGCCCCTGCAATCCCGCCTGCCCCGATGAGAGCGACGCGCAACGGCGACATCAACCTTCCCTCCTTTTGGCTAAAACAGGTGTGGCGATGTTCCCTATTGGCTCGCGCAACCAACACCAACCCAACCCGAAAGCGATTGCATTGAGCGCTCCCGCCAACCCAAACATCACCCGCAATCCCCAATGCTCGCTGACCCATCCGCCCAACTGCGCCCCGATGGCGTTCCCGATGCCCATCAAGATGCTGGCATACAGCGTTTGCATCAATGCCCTTGCCGACGGTGGAGCAAACAAACTCACCCAAGTCACCGAAGCCGTGTGAGCAGCGCCAAAAGTGAGGGCATGCAACAGTTGCAACGCCAAGAGGACGGAGAAAGGCAACGGGAAGGCATAAGCGCCATAACGCACCATCCGACCCAAAATGCCCAACAACATCACGCCTTTCAAACCCAACCGCTGCGTGAGAGGCGCTGCCAACTTCGCCATGAAGGCGATCTCTGCCAGCACGGCGATGACCCAAAAGTAGCCCTGCCAGTTATCGCCAAGTCCCGCACGGTTCAGATAAAGCGGGAAGAAGGCATAGAAGGCGCCGTTGCTGATGGTGCTGAGCAACGAGATGCCCAAAAAGGTTTGCCATTGGCGGTCAACGAACAAACTTTTGAGGGCATGCCAATCGCCATCGCCGGAAAGGCGGTGTCCCCCGTTGGGCGGCAACCGCCACGCCACCACAAAAAGCAGCCATCGCAAAAGGACGAAGGATGCCAATGGTGGCAAAAGCCCTTGCGCCTTTCCATTTCCCTTGAGCGTCAATCCAAAGACCAGCATCATCACCACAAAACCCCACGAACCCCATGCCCGCAACGACCCGTAGCGTTCCCTTGCGTCACCCAACCATTCCAAGACGAGGGCGTCCATCAGCGGGATGAGCGGGCTGTTGAAGAAAGCAAAGAGGACAGCGACCAAAAGCACGGACGGGAACGAAGGCTTGAAAAAGGCGAGGAAAACGAGGGCAGACCCCAACGAGGCAAGGGCGATAGGCACCCGACGGTTGTGCCATCGGTCACTCACATAACCCCACAAAGGCGGAGCGACGATGCCGACCAACGCCATCGTCGCCGCCACTGTCCCGATTTGGCTATCGGTCAATCCGCATCGCTGCAAAAACAAATTCAAGTAACCTGCTAACGGAGCGACGGCAGCAAACAGCAACCCATACGCCAACGCTACTACCTTGCCTGTTTGATTTTGAGCCTCGCTATCATTGTCACCGTCCATCGTCTCCCTCGCCCCTTCCTTTGCCAAAGGCTGCCTTTCCCAACCTTTCAGACAACCGCCTGCCCCCGATGACGCTCCCGCCCGCTTTTCGCTCGCCTTTCGTTTCCTTGCTGGCTTTAGCGCCAGAGGTCAACTTAGCGCCTTGCGTTCCCACGACGAATGGAAACAGAAGTCTGCGCAAGGGCAATCTCAGCGTCTGAACAGCCCTGAAGAGGGATTAACGGAGGGCAGGGGTTAGTTCGGTGGGTTTTTCGCGGATTTCGGAGATGCTGCGCTGCACTTCCACGATTTGGAAGGCTTCCAGCAAATCGCCGACTTCAAAGGCGGAGAAGTTTTCTAACCCGACGCCACATTCCATGCCCTCCAAAATTTCCTCGCGGTCTTCCGTGAAGTGGCGAAGAGAAATGATGCGGGTCGTGGCGATCACTTGCCCGTTGCGGATGACCCGACAGGAAGCCCCCCGCACCAAGCGTCCCCGCTGGACAAAGCAACCAGCGACGATACCCATGCGGGTTCGGAAAGTCGCCCGCACCTCGGCAACGCCCAAAATTTCTTCCCGACGGATGGGCTCCAACATCCCGACGATAGCCCGCTTGACATCTTCCAGCAAATCGTAGATGAGGCGATAAAGGCGAACATCAACGGGTTCCCGCTGAAGGGCTCGCCGCCCCGACGGGTCAACGCGAACATTGAAGCCCAAGATGACCGCGTTGGAGGCTGCCGCCAACATGACATCGTTTTCTGAGACATCCCCGATGCCCTTGTGAATGACCCGCAAGGTCACTTCTGGGTGCTCTATGCGGCTGAGGGCATACAAGATAGCGTCCAACGAGCCTTGCACATCGGCTTTGACGATGAGGTTGAGTTCCTTGACTTTGCCTTCCTGCATCTGGGCGAAGAAATCTTCCAAGGTGACGCGACGGACGGGTTGAAGGGCGCGCTGGCGGGCTTCCTCTTGGCGTCGTTCAGCGATTTCTTTGGCAATACGACCGTCGGCGACAACTTCCAGACGGTCACCCGCCTGAGGCAAGTCTTCCAACCCCAAGAGACTAACGGGAGTGGACGGTCCCGCTTCTTTCACGGGTTCGCCACGCCAGTTAGTCATCAGCCGAATGCGCCCGTAAGTCGTCCCCGCCACAACCCAATCACCTTGCCGCAAAGTCCCCTCCTTGACGATGACGGTGGCTATCGGTCCGCGCTTTGGGTCTAACTTTGCCTCCAAGATGTAGCCCCATGCAGGCGCTTCGGGGTCGGCTTTTAACTCCTCCAAGTCAGCGACGAGCAAAATCATTTCCAACAACTCGTCAATGCCTTGACCTTTCAAAGCGGAGATGTTGACGAAAACGGTTTCGCCGCCCCATTCTTCGGGAATCAGACCATGTTCTGCCAATTGGGCTTTCACGCGGTCGGGATTGGCATCAGGACGGTCAATCTTGTTGATGGCGACGATGATGGGCACTTCAGCGGCTCGGGCGTGGTTGATGGCTTCAATGGTCTGGGGCATCACGCCATCATCGGCAGCGACGACCAAGACAACGATATCGGTGACCATCGCTCCCCGCGCCCGCAAAGCGGTGAAGGCTTCATGCCCGGGTGTGTCAATGAAAACGATGCGCCGACCGTTCCATTCCACTTCGTAAGCGCCGATGTGTTGGGTGATTTGCCCATACTCTTGGGCGGCGATGTTGGTCTTGCGGATGGTGTCCAATAGCGTCGTCTTGCCGTGATCCACATGCCCCATCACGGTCACGACGGGCGGGCGGGGCTGAAGGCGAGGAGGGGTGAGGGGTTCTGGCGGTGCAACGACGACAGTTGTCTTCCCTTCTTCCTCTCTTTCGGTCATCCCAACTGTCGCCGCTTCTGCCTTCTCTTTCGGTTCAGGTGCGGCAGTGGCGCCATCCGTCGGGATGGGCGGCGGAGAAGGTTCGGAGGGTTTTTCTTCCTCCAAAACGAATTCGTAACCTAATTCCCGAACGAGGCGAATGACCGTCTCCAATTCTATGGCTTGGTGGGGAGCGATGACGATGCCCCAACGCATCAAATGGCGCATCAAATCCCCCAAATCTATCGCCAAGCGCTGGGCTAACTCGTTGACAGGCAAGGGGCGAGGGGGCAATTTGACGGACTTTTCCCCCGGCTTTGCCATCGCCCCTTGCTTGTCCTGCTGCTCTCTGATAAGTTCCCGCACGACTTGTGCCGTTGACTCATCAATAGTGCTGGAATGGCTTTTGACTTCCACGCCCAGTTCCCGCAAAACCTCTATGATTTGCTGATTGGACACGCCCAATTCACGGGCTAAGTCGTAAATGCGCACGCGTGTCAAGCGACCTCACCCCTTCTGGGTAACAAGTTGCGATAAGCGTTGCAAGTCTCCTGTTAGCCACACCGCTCGGCTCGCTAATTGGCGCATCAAGGCGATCAAATCAGGCACGGGACGGCGCAAGGCATGCGCCCATCGGCGATTTTTGAAGGCAGCGATTAGGCAGTCCATCGTCGGGCAAACATACGCCCCGCGCCCCCCGATGGTCTGGCGTTCGTCCATCATAACGCGACCATCCTTGAGGGCACCTACCCGCAGCAAGTGTTCTTTGGAAAAGAGCCGACGACAACCGAGACAAAGGCGCTCTTTAGTTTGTCCCTTGCGGCGCCGTTTGTCCTGCTGCATCCTCTGTCGCCTCCGATGGTGTTGCCCCCGCGCCCTGAGACAGGTCATCGGTGGAGGAAAGTGCCATCGCTTCCGCAGCGCTCACAGGTAAAGCATTCGTCTCAGAGCCCACCGCCCCTTTGGCTGCCTCTTGAGCGGCAGTTGACGGCGTTTCTGGCGGGATAATCCGACCCAAGCGTTCAGGAGTGCGGATGTCAATGCGCCAACCCGTCAGCCGCGCCGCCAAACTGACATTGCGCCCTTGCCGCCCGATGGCTAAAGAAAGTTGGTCTTCAGAGACGATAACTGTCGCCGTCCGCTCGTCAAAGTTCATGATGACAACTTCTGCCTTCGCAGGGTTGAGGGAGCGGATGAGAAAGTCTACTTCGTCGTCTGTCCAAGGGATGATATCCACCCGCTCATTGCGCAACTCCTGCATGATGGCGTTGATGCGTTTGCCCTGTTGACCGATGCAAGCGCCAGCGGCATCAATGGTCGGGTCTTTGGCAGCGACGGCAACTTTGGAGCGATAGCCTGGGTCACGCACCAACGCTTTGATTTCCACCTCGCCCTTAGCGATTTCGGGCACATGCAGTTCCAACAACTTGCGCAGCAATTCTTTGTGCGTGCGGGAGACGAGGACAATCGGTTCGGTAGAACCCGTCGGCTCCCGCAACTCGTAAAGGTAAACCCGCACTTGCTCGCCCTTTTGCAAGTTCTCGGTCGGAACTTGCTCCCGCTTGGGTAAGAGGGCTTCGCCCCCTTCTATGGCAAGGTAGATGTTGCCCATTGCGTCCTTGCGGAGAACCTGCCCTGTGATAACGGTGCCCACCTTGTCTTTGTAAAGGGCATAGATTCGCCGTTGCTCTAATTCACGGATGCGTTCCAGCATTCGTTGTCGCGCCAACTGCATGGCGGAACGGGTGAATTCGTGCAAGGGCAAGTCCACCCGCACCCGATCGCCAATTTGAGCGTCAGGGTTGATTTGACGGGCTTCCTCTAAACTGATTTCCAAGTGGGGGTTGGTGGGCTTCTCCACGACCGTCTTTTCCAACGCCAACTTTAAAACCCGAGCATCCAAATCCAACACGGCAGCGATGCGCGGGCGCATCCGCTTGCGCTGGTGCCGACTCATGTCCCGCATGAACTGCTTCTCATATGCTAAGCGGATGCCGTCGCACATCGCCGCCAAAACTTCCTCTATGGGCAATCCTTTGTCTTTTGCGATTTGTTGCACTAACGCTACCAAGTCCACATTCATGCCCTCACACCTCACAAAGGTGACAGGCAAAAGAAAAAGTGGGTGCTTCCCGCTCACCCACTCAGAACGACACCACGACCGACCGCTTTTAGTTTAACCTTGCCCTTTGCCGATGGAAAGGGTCGGCGCTGCAGAAAATTGTCGCGGCGAAGGACCTTCCGATGCGTCGTCCGAAGGGTTCTTTCGCACTTTCAGCATCCCTTTGCGCCTTTCGTGCGTCACAATCTTTGGCAAGCGTCGGCAATCATATGAAAAGGAGGGTTCGGGCGATGAAGGATGGACAGGAAACGGAGCGGCAGTCAATGAGTGCCTCGCGCCGTTCTTTCCTGCGCACCGTCGGGCTGACGGGGCTCGGCGTCTTTGCCGCTCAATGGAAGCCCAGTCGTTCCTATGCCCTTGCGGGCGGACCTCAAGTCGTCGGCGCCAATAGTCGTATCGGTGTCGGCATTATTGGCTGTGGCGGTCAAGGCAACGCACACATCCGAACCATCCAACGCCTTCAACAAGAAGGCGAAAACATCGCTATCGTCGCCGTTTGCGATGTTTATCAAAAGCGCTTGGACGCTGCCGTCCAACGCACCAATGCCAAACCCTACCGCGACTACCGCGAACTCCTTCACGACCCCAATGTGGACGCCGTTTTCATCGTCACCCCCGAACACTGGCACGCAAAGATGGCAATAGACGCGATGAACGCTGGCAAGGCGGTTTACCTTGAGAAACCGATGACCCGCTACTTGGAGGAAGCCAAAGCCGTCTACGAGACGGCGATGCGCACTAAAGCGGTCGTTCAAATCGGCTCGCAATGGACTTCTGAACCCCGTTGGCGGCAGGTGGGCGAACTTGTCCAACAGGGCAAGTTGGGCAAAATCGTCTGGGCGCAAACGAGTTACTGCCGCAACTCTAAGCAAGGCGAATGGAACTATCCCATTGACCCTGATGCCAAACCCGGCGTCAACTTGGACTGGGAGATGTTCCTCGGTCCTGCCCCTAAGCGCCCTTGGGACCCCGAGCGCTTCTTCCGCTGGAAAAAGTTTTGGGACTACACGGGCGGCATCGTCACCAACCTTTTCCCTCATGTGCTCCACCAAATCTTTCTCGTCGTCGGTGCTGAATTTCCCACCCGTGTCGTCGCCGCTGGCGGCACTTTCGTCCACAAAGACCGCGAAATTCCCGACACTTTCCACCTGATGGCGGAGTTTCCCAGCGGCTGGGTGCTTGTCGTCGCAGGTTCTACCGCCAACGAGCGAGGCTTGGAAGTTTTGGTTCGTGGGCACAAAGCCAACTTGTTCCTCTCTGGCAGTGAATTCGTCATCCAACCCGAACGCGTCTATGCCGATGAAGTGGAACCAATGCGCCTTCCTGCTCCCGCTCTCCCCAACCCCCTTCTGGCGCACCACAAAAACTTCTTTGACCACCTCCGTGACCCCACAAAGCCTCTTAACTGCCCCATTGATGTTGGCTACAAGGTCATGGTCACCCTCGCCCTCGCCGAATTGTCCTACCGACAAGGCAAGATGATGCACTTTGACCCGACCCGACAAGTTGTCAAGGCGTAAGGGATGGGAGCAATTCAACGCGGGCGCCATCGGAAGCGTGGACGACAAAAAGCGTCGGGTTGGGCGCTTCATCGCCCAGTTGTGCCCGATAGCGTTCAGGCACTTCTGCTAACACTCGCTCTACTGCCTCTGCCCGCACCATTGCGATGCAGGCGCCGCCGAACCCAGCGCCCGTCAGTCGTGCACCCAACACGCCCTCGGTGTCCATCAATGCCCGCACCATTGCATCCAACTCAGGGCAACTCACCTCGTAATCATCCCGCAGGGATGCGTGTGACGCTAACAGCAATGCCCCCGCCCGATGCAAATCGCCCTCTCGCAACGCTTGCGCAAAGGCTCGGACGCGATTGTTTTCCGCCGTCACATGGCGCGCCCTCCGACGAAGCGGGTCAGGCAGTTGCTCAAACAAGGCTTCCACCTCATCGTTGTCCACATCCCGCAAACTTTGAATGGGTCGTCCCAATAACTCCCGCAGCAATCGCACTGCTTCCTCGCATTCTTGCCGCCGACGATTGTATTCCGATGCCGCCAGCGCCCTCGGCTTACCTGTGTCGGCGACGATAAAAGCGATGCCTTCAGGCAAAGGGACATGCTCGTAACTCAAGTCGCGACAATCCAGCAACAAAGCATGTTGGCGTTTGCCCAAAGTCGCTGCCATCTGATCCATGATTCCGCACCGCACCCCGACAAATTCGTTTTCCGCCCGCTGACACCATAGCGCCAAAACTAAAGGTTCTGCCTGAACGGCGTTCAACTTCAACAGCGCCATCGCAAAAGCAACTTCCAACGCCGCCGACGAACTCAACCCTGCCCCGATGGGAATGTCGCTGGTGATAACTGCCTCTATGCCCAGCAAAGGCAAGCCCATTTGCGTCGCCACCAAAGCAACCCCACGCAGGTAATTGCGCCAACCGCCTTTCTCTTTGCGTTCAATGGCGTCCAACGAGAATTCGTCGGCTTCGTTGAAATCAACGGCAACGATGCGGACGAGGCGGTCGTCCCGCCGCCGTGCCGCCACCGCCAACACGCGGTCAATGGCGATGGGCATGACAAAACCTTCGTTGTAGTCTGTGTGCTCGCCGATTAAGTTGACCCGCCCAGGAGCGACGGCGATGCTTTCTGGCATCGCCCCGAACACCTCACGAAATTTCGCGATTGCCCGCTCCCTTGCCTCCATGTCCGTCTGTTGCTGAGCCATTTGCCCAAAACCTCCTCCCGCTGTCGCCTTTGTCATGGCTGGTTGCCGCTCCAACAGGCGGCTATTATCTGCGACGAACTCCCAGCCGCAAAGAAATTGCCACCATGCTGACAGGATAATCAAGGCGGGTTTTCTGAACGCCCTCGTCCCCTGCTCTTCGCTCCTTGTTACTTGCCGACCAAGTAGTAAAGCGTGCCCGAAAGGAGTGAAAGGTGAGTAGCATCGCCGACGGCTTTCATCGGATAACCGTTAGCATCCAACGCCGTCACCCGCAACGATTTCGCATCGGGACGGCGGAAAAGGATACGACCAAGACAATCCCGCACCAGCAAAGGTGACCCACCTAAACTCACGATTTGCAGCAAGCCATCTTGCAGTTTCGTCTGCCAACCGTTGTTGCTCTCTTCCGTCACCACTTGCACCAACATCCGTCGGGAAACGCGCAAGGGTAAATCGTCCAGCGCCACGACAAGCACCGACGCATACTCGGCATCCACCTCAATGGCGACATCGCCCAACTCTATGCGCCCTGCTTGCTTCAAAAATCCGATCGCCCCTTGTGCCTTTGGCGCATTGATGGTGACGACCCCCCGTCCGTAATCCCAAGTCAACTCACCTGTCGCGCTCCGAACTTTTTGCCCGCTGCGGTCAATGAAGCGAGACAGGTCGGTGATTTCTGACACACCACCTTGCTCGGTGATGTTCAGCGAAACTCGCCCGACGAAAAACGCCAGCGGGTCTATCGCCTCAAGGCGTTCCGCTTTTACCTTGCTCCCTTCAGGGATGTCTTTCGCCCTCAATGCGTCCAAGTTCATCGGCGCCCTAACGGGCACACCTTTGAGCGCAAACAAGTCGGCGAGTTTCGCTTCCACCCGCACCACTTCTGGCGCTGTCTTGACCAACCCTTTGCGATACAGCAAAGCACAGGCGGGAAATTGCCCCATCACCGTCGGCGTCTGGATGGCGAACTTACTGAGCGCCCGCTGCCAAAACGGTCCGCTCAGGGCAAAGAAGAAAAAGCCGTCGCTGCTTTGAAGTGCCCCATAAGCGGCGCACAAAACGGGAAACTCAGCACGGAAGCGGTTTGGAGGTGTCCAGTTGATTTCGCTGATGATGGACGGCTTTTCGTTGTAGCAAATGTCCATGATGGGCAGGGAGAAACTTCCCTCTTCTTTTGGCAAAGTCAGTGCGCTTCGGTCGGCATAAAGGTCGCCGAGGCTGATCGCCCAGCCTGCCCGTTCGCCTTTGTGCACCCCGCCAAAGTAGCCGTGCCGATCCATGAAGTCGCCGACTAAGTTGCTCCATTTGTCCAACGGTCCGAGCGTCCGTTCGTCAGCAGTAATCCAGTTGGAACAAACGACAAAGCCCCGATAACCCAGTTCGCCCTTGATGAACTTGACCATCGCCTCAAAAAACGCCCGTTGATGACGCGCCAGAAACTCCGCCGTGTCTTGGCAGCGTCGGTCGCGCTGGTTGAAGATTTCCCAAAGATGCAAAAAGCCCAGTCGCTTTTGTGTCAAGTCGTCGCGCGGGTGCTTTCGCCCGTTCCACGCCCGCAAAGCGGCTTCCAACGAGCCATACTTGCCCTCTACCCAAAGAGCAAACTCCCGCTCCAGTTGCTCCATCTGCGGCGCAGGCACATTGTCGTAGTTGAAAGTCCAAAACAGGTAACTGTCCTCGTTGACCAGTTCAACATAAGCGACGGCGGGTTCGTTGCGCAACGGCACGCCTGTGTATGGATTTGGCGTTGTCAAGAGAACTCGCCACCAGCCTTTGTAGATGTCCTGAAACTGTCGGTTGAAAAACAGCAACGCAAATGGATGCTGTTCTTTATAGCCAGCGAAACCGTCACGCTGTTCGGACAAACGAAGCCAGAGCGGGAAATAGACGGACAAACCTGTGTAAATTCCTTGCCGTTTCATTGCGGCGACGAAGTAAAACAACTTGTCAAGGTAGTCGGCATCAACTTGGCGGATGTTGTCATTTCGCCAAACGCTGCCGTGAACTCGGACGATGTTCACGCCCAATTTCGCCAAGTGACGGGCAAGGTAATCAACGAAAGGCTTCGGCAAACGCACGATGTCAGGACCAGCGTTTACGCCCCAGAAGCGAACGGGATCGCCAGTTTTGCTGTGAACAAATTGGTCACCCTTGACAGTTATGAAGCCCTTCTCGCCAGCAAATTTTTCGTTGAGCAAACGAAGGTCAATGGGCGACGGCGTAAAAGCATCGGCGTCAGGGTCAAACGGCGACCAACCCACAACTTGAACTTGCACCTTTTCGTTGGGCTTGAGTTTACCTTTCGGAATCCAAAGGCGGTTGATGAGCAAAAAACAGTCGTAGGCTGCTGCGCCTTCCTTGTTCATTTGCTCAATGCGCAACTTGTGTTTGCCAGCGGTCAAACGAACTTGCCCTGCGTAAATCCAGTTGGCGACGATGAAAGTCCGCAATTCCTCACTGTCCAGCAAGGCAACTTCAAAGGGCACTTCCTGCCAAGGTTGTCCGTCAAACCGCCAGCGGAACGGTCCGTGCTTCCAAAACTTGCGGACGAAAAAGTGGTAGTCATCGGTTTGCGGGATGGTGACCTCGTATTCCAGAAAGGGCGTTTGGGTGTATTTGCCTGTGATGCCAATCCAACGCCCTTCAGAGAGGACGGCGGCTTCTTGTGGGTTTGATGGTGCAAAGGGATTGCGTTCTGGCGGCGGGAAGTTGGTGGCGATGGGTCGCTCCGCTTCCCACCAAACCCAAACCAATTTCGCCGCCGCTCGCACAGGCATCTGCGCCCTGCCCTGACGCCACCCCACCAACCACGCTAACCCTACCGCTACCAGCATCAAGCCCAACCCTCGCATTGTCCTTTCAATGCACACCTATTCTTCACCTCCACGCTACTTTTGCGGGAAATTGTGGAATGGGCTTTCCCTACCGTCAAGCGAGGAGGATACTTGGAAGGCATTGTGGGCACTTTTTTCGGTCTCAACCTGACGCCAATGGGTTAAGAGCCGAATCTTTGGGATAATGCCCGATGGCACGAAAACAGGTTTAGTGGTCGCATCGTCAGACTGCAGTTGGGATGAAGGGATTCTGATTTCGCCGACACTGTGTCATACTGATGGCGGTGAAAATGCTGCAATCGGCAAGGAGGTGCGTGAGATGGTGACGCCAGAACAAAAGCAGTTCTTTCAAGAGCAAGGCTTCCTGCGGTTGGAGCAAGTTTTTTCGCCGCAGGAAGTGGAGGAGTTGCGGTCGGAGTTGGATTACATCATCCACACCTTCGCCGATTGGAACGCCGCATGGCGGGGCGAATGGCGCAAAGAGTATGTGGATGACCCGACGATGGTGGAACGAGTGAAACTGGTCGCCATCCATGAGTTGCAGCATTATTCGGCGGCGTGGGCGCGGGCGATTTTAAAGCCCGAACTGGTCAACGCCATCGCTGAGTTGCTGGACACCGATGCGCTGGAATTTCACCACTGCACCTTGCACGCCAAACCCCCAGGCGAAGGTGCTCCCTTCCCGCTGCACCAAGACGACCCTTTCTACCCTCACGAAGATGGCTTGCTTTATGTGGACGCTTTGTTGCATTTGGACGACGCCGACGAGGAGACGGGATGCATCCACTTTTTGCCCGGCAGCCACAAACTCGGTCGGTTGGAGCACATCATGGGTCCCGACACTGCGCCCCACCTGCCGACGGACAAGTTCCGCTTTGAGGACACTGTTGGCGTTCCCGCAAAAGCAGGGGATGTCGTCCTGTTTTACTTGTGGACGGTGCATGGGTCGGCGGTGAACAAGAGCAACCGATGGCGGCGCATTGTTCGTGTCGGCTACCGCCATCCCGCCAACCGCCAATTGGGTGGGCAAGCGATGGGGCGTCCCGGCATCATAGTCAAGGGGGTTCGCCCCAAAGTAGAAGGCATTGCAGTGGATGTTTACGGCAACTGGCAACCGAGGGAAGCCGTGCGGGTGTAGCGACAGGTCAAAGGCACAACGGTCAAGGTGGGGCTGAATTTGCTGGTGTCCTTGTCGGTAGGAGGTGAGCGGTGTGCGCCCACCAAGAGCCTTTGTTGTTCCGACGGCTCCTTTGCAGGGAAACTTCGCAGCCTCTCCGTTAACATCGGAAGGGTAGGGTTGCCTTGCCGCGTTTTAATATGGCGGGGATGTTGCTCATGCTCAACAAAACGATATGGGTAGGCTTGACGACGCTCACTTTGTTGGTGTCTTTGCGAGCAGCAACGGTTGAGCCAGTTGGCGCATTGGGCAATAGTGGTGAGGCGGGAGTGACCTTAGTCCGCGTTGGCGTAATGCCGTTTGACAGATGTTCAACGGGCGTTGCCATTGACCGTGACATGACGCTTTGGGTGAGCGGTGGCGATGCGATCAACCGCGTCGGCTTGGATGGACGGTTGATAGAGCGCATCCCGATTGAGCCGAAAGGCAGTTTGGTCAACAGCCGCACTTTCGCCGTCTTGAACGGCGCGCTTTACTTTCTCGGCAACTTGCCCGATGGGAAGGTCGCTCTATTTGGCGTAAGCATTTCTCCGACAGCGCCGATGGCGAGAAAGGCAGCACGCCCAGTTTTGCTCTCTCTTCCCGAGCGCAAGCGCGACTTCCTTCCCTCCTGCCTCTCGCCGCAGCCGTTCAATGGTCAACTCGTGCTTGCATGCGAGCCAAAGGAGTTTCAGGACGCTCGCATAGGTGTTTACTTCATCACGCCACCAAAGGAGGGGTCTGAACGGGCAAAGGTGCGCCTTGCCTTCACCGTTGCCGGTGAATATCCGCAGGGTGTTGCGGTTGATGAGAAGAATGGCGTCATCTATCTTGGCGGTTACTTTGGCTTGTTTGTCGGCGGCGAGACACATCAGGCTGCCTACTCAATTGCTGCGCTCAAAGAAGATGGCACAATGCTGGATGGCTTCCCGGTGGCGTGCACGAAGACGCCCGCCATCCCGACGCAGTTTCGGGGCGTCATTTCTCTTGCTGGGAATGCGCTTTGGGATGCAGCGTGGTATGGCTTCCTTGCTCGCTTGGATTTGAAAGGGCGTGGTGCTCCAGGGCGGGTTGTGGAATGGCATCACGAATTGGGCTATCCGACTCAAGTGCTCGCTGTTGACGGTGGGTTGCTTGCCATAACGACGGCGATGCCAAACGCCCTTTACATCGCTCGCTGGGATGATGCTCAAGGGAGCATCAAATTCGTTCGGCGCATCGGCTGTTTGCCAACGATTGCCAGTTTGAACCTCTCCGAAGATGGTTGGGTTAGCGTCGGGACTGAGCGGGCACAACTTTGGTGGCGTTGGGATGACAGCGCCGATGCGCCGCCAGTAAAAGCCGAATTGCACATAGCCGTCACGCCAGGCTACTTTGATGGCGAGCGCCTCTTTGCTTTAGCAGCGCAATACCGTCTGGATGACTTACAGCGCCGTTCGCCAGTCCCAGCAATTTTCAGCAGGCGAGTTGGCGGCAGGAATGAGGCACAGCGGGTCGGCGATGAAGTGCCGATGAAAAATCCGACTGGGCTGTCAGTGCAAGTTACCTCGGGCAAGCCAAAGGCGACCTTGTTCGTCACAGATGCCTCCACTGGGCAAATTTGGCGGACGGATTTTTGGCTTTCGGAATTGCGCCCATCGGGGCACTGGCAGCCAGTCAAGGTTAACGGCATTCAACTCAAGTCGCCGACGGACATCGTCGCATTAACCGATGGTAGATTGTTCGTCGCTGACGAAGGGCGCATCTTGCTCATGAGGCAAGAGGGTGATGCCTACCGAGTGGAGAAGGAATTTGTCGGATGGGGCGAAAAGGGGGAGCAGCATTTCGGAAAACGCCTGCGCATGGCGGTTGATGGTTCGTGGATGCTCGTGAGCGATACCGAGAGGCACAGGGTTGTTTGGATGGACTGGCAAGAGTGGCGGTTCATCGCTCAATTTGGCGAGACGGACAAACGCGGTGATGACGCCTTGCACCTTTGCGAGCCGACCTTCGTTGCCCTCAAGGGCACGAGGGCGGTCGTGGCAGATAGTGGCAATCAGAGGGTGCTTAAGTTGAGGCTCCAACTTTAAGGGGGCGAGGTGAGGCGAATGAGGGCGGCAAATTGGACGCTCGTTGCCATCTTCCTCGTATGGCTTGAAGCCTCAAGTTGCATGGCGCAACAAAGCCGTCACGACCGCATTTTTGTCGTGCCGGCGCCAAAGCGGGTGGTCATTGATGGCGACTTGAGCGAGTGGGATTTGAGTGGCGCCATCACTTGCGTCTTTGACGAAGCGCTGAAGCCGCGCTTCACTGTGACCGTTGCGGCGATGTTTGATGCACAGGCGCTTTACATTGCTGCCCACTTCGTTGACGATACTCCAATGCTCAACCGTCATGACCCAGCCGTTGAACCCGACAGGGGTTGGGATGGCGATTGTTTGCAAGTGAGGCTTTGCAGCGACCCTAAAGCGCCATATCCGCTGCCAAACATGGAGAGCGACAGGGTTTGCCATCTGACCATGTGGTTCTACACCGACAAGCAATTGCCCGTCCTTCATATCGCCTACGGCGCATATCGCACGGCGAGGATTTGGACGGGCAAGGATTCGGGGCTTGCTTTCCGCAAGGACAAGGACGGCAAGGGCTACACCCTTGAGGCTCGCATCCCTTGGGAGCGATTGAATGCGAAAGCCGACCCGCCAAAGGCAGGTGATAGAATCGCCTTCGTCGTTCAGCCGCTGTGGAGCGACTCAACTGGCTGGAAGCAGGTGCTCACTTTCAACGATGTCATCCATGCGGCTGGCTTTTCGTTCCAAAATGCGAGCATGTGGGGGCAGGCTATCTTCCTGCCGCATGGCAAACTCCAACTCGCCGAACGCCCTAAGCCAAAGGCGGAAGAAGTTTTGCCTCTCACCTTGCGCTTGCCATTGCCCGATGGGCAGGCGAAGTTTGTGAGCGCCGCCATATTCAACGCCGACGGCATTCTGGTGCGCACGCTCCCTGTCGTCGTGAGGGATGAGGAAAGCATCAAGCGCGGCGAAAAGTTCATCACCATCCGTTGGGATGGCTTGGATGACGATGGGCAGCCATTGCCGCCAGGGCGCTACACCGTGAAGTTGCTTACGCATCGTGGCATCGGGCAGCGCTATGTCACCTCACTGCACAACGCTGGCAATCCGCCATGGCGCACGGATGATGGCACAGGAAGTTGGGGCGGCGACCATGGCGCGCCAATTGCCGCTGCATCCGACCGTGAGCGCGTTTACCTTGCATGGACAGTCAGCGAGGCGGGATGGGCTATCGTCGCCGTTGACCCGAAGTTGCCACAAACCGAGGGCGTCGTCACGCGCATCGGCAAGAAGTATTGGGGGCAGCATCAGGTCTTGGAGATTGGCATCTTGGTGACGGCATTGGCAAGCGACGGCGAACGGTTGTTTGTCGCTCAGGACGGGAAGGGTTGGGGCGGCGATTGGGCGGACCCCAAAACGCCCAACAAAGCGGGCGTCGTCCTTTGGGATGCTAAAACGGGCAAACCGATCAACTTCCCGTTCGGGAAGCGGGCGCTCATTTTGAGCGAGTGGTCAGATGACCTCAAGCCGCCCGAGTTGCAACCTGCGCCGCGCCTCAGCGTTTATCATCCGCTCGTTCCGAGGAAGCGACCATGGGAGCGTTTTCGCGACCGCGACTTTGGACCGCAGGAGTTGGGCTTGAACCTTTTGGGCATTGCCGTCTCAGGCGACATCCTTTATGGCTCGCTGTTCTTGGAGAACAAAGTCGTCGCCGTCAACTGGCGGACTGGCGAACGGCTCAAAGAATTTTCGCTGCTGCGTCCGTGTGGCATCGCCGTCGCCAAGGATGGGCAGTTGGTCGTCGTGAACGATAAACGGTTGGTGCAGTTGAACCCAAAGACGGGTGAAGTCGTGCCATTGGTCACTGAAGGGCTGTCAGCACCTTGGGGCGTTGCATTGGACGATGCTGGCAACATCTATGTGACCGATTGCGGCGAAGCGATGTGCGTGAAGGTGTTTGGGACTGGGGATCAGGGACTTGGGGTTGGACAGAAACTCCGTCTCATCCGCATTATTGGCAAGCGAGGGGGGCGTCCTTTTGTGGGGCGCTATGACCCAAACGGCATGCTTCGTCCTTCGGGAATTACCGTTGACCGCGAGGGCAAGGTTTGGGTTTGCGAACATGACGATGCGCCTCGGCGCATCAGCGTTTGGACGAGAGAGGGCAAGTTGGTCGCTGATTTGCTTGGCGCAGGTCACTACGCTGTCATGGGGGCTGCCGATGAAGCCAATCCACGATGGGTCAACACGCATGCAACGCTTTTTGAGGTGGACTATGCGACGGGCAAATGGCAGGTCTTGGCGACGCTTGTCCGCCCGCAGATGCACGGCTTCACATTCACGCCAGATGGCTTCACCGACCGCGATTACCAGTTCAGGCATGTGCGCGGTCAAACATTCCTTGTGCACTGCGGTCGTGGTGGCGTCGTCATTTACCGCATGGGCAATGACTTTGTGGCTCAGCCAGTTTGTGCCCTCGGACCTGGCGGCGCATTGTGGTTGCATGGATTCACAAAAGACGATGTGCCCGTGCCTGAGAAGTTGCGGGAGGAATTCTGGCGCAACCCGCACGCCTTTGCCTTTTGGTGGACGGATTTCAACGGTGACGGTTTGGTGCAACCTGAGGAGTTTGTGCTTGAGCGTGTTGAGGGCTACTGGGGTCTTTACTGGGGTTCGTGGGTGGACGAGGATTTGACTATTTGGAGTGCGACGCCGCATGGCACGGGTGCCATTTGGCGCATACCCGTCAAGGAGTGGCTCGCAAACGGCGTCCCTGTTTACCCGAAGCCGAGCGAACAAAAGCCTTTGATGTTCGTGATGGGTAAAAGCGTTGTCCACAGCGTCATGGTGGACGGGGACAAGTTGTTCGTCTTGGAGCAAGAAGGCGGCGATGCCTACGGGAGCAAAGCGAAGTGGAGCGCCATCTCTTGTTACCAAATTCCGACTTCTCCCTCTGGACAGAGCGTCGGGAAACGCCTTTGGGCATATCGGCGCACATGGCTTGGCTTCGGTTTGGAAGCGCCGTTGAGCAAGCCGGGCGATGTCGTTGGTGCAATGAAGTTCATCGGCAAGGCGAAGTTGGACAGCGGCATCACGCTCATCGGCGTCAATGGCTACTTTGGTCAATTCAACTTGCTCACGGATAGCGGTCTGTGGGTTGCTTCGCTTTGCAAGGACAACCGTTACGGTCCGAGAGCCGACGAGACAACTGTTTGGCCCGAGAACTTCTCCGGCTTCCTTTTCCGCAATCGTGAGGACGGCAAAGTTTACCTCATCGCTGGCGACACGGATTGCCGCCTTTGGGAAGTGACAGGGCTTGAGAGCATACACACGGCGCAAATGGAATTTGTGATGACGGAAGCGGATAGGAAACTTGCGATGAAGGCGGCGGCAGCAAAGCAGGGCATCGCCGTTGAGTTGCCACCAATTCGGCTGCGCAAGGTGGCTGCTGGGCAAATTGTCGTTGACGGCGACTTGAAGGAATGGGATATGGGCGCTGCCGTCACGATTGACTCTGGGGCTGGGAGGCGGGCAAAGGTGGCGTTAGCCTACGACGAGACCAATCTTTATGTCGCCTTTGATGTCCTTGACGATTCTCCGATGCTCAACAGCGGGAAAGACTTTGCGCTCCTTTTCAAGACAGGCGATGCTTGCGACCTTTACCTTGCCACCGACCCATCAGCGGACGCAAAGCGCACTCGTCCAGTTGCAGGTGACATCAGGTTGCTCTTCAGCGTGATGGAGAACCGACCAGTTTGCGTGCTTTATGAGGCGGTGATGCGCGGTGGTGAGTGTGCGATGCGCCTGTTCACTTCGCCGACTGGCGCTGAAGTTTTTGACAAGGTGGTTTTGCTCAAGGAGGCGCGTGTTGCCATCAAGCGCACCCAAAACGGCTATGTGCTTGAGGCAGCCGTCCCATTCTCCGCCCTTCACTTCTCTCCGAAGCCTAGTGCGACCTACCGAGGGGATGTCGGCGTGATTTACTCCGACGCTGGTGGGAGCCGAAATGTCCTGCGGGCTTGCTACTTCAACAAGGAAACAGCCATCGTCAATGACATTCCAACCGAAGCGCGTTTGCAGCCGCAAAATTGGGGCTTGGTCGTGGTTGAGTGAAGCGTCTGGCTGAAGGTGCGGCTTTGGTAAGCCATCTTGAGCGCCGAGACTTGAGGCAACTGTGGGGCGATATGAGATGTCGGAGAGGCGAAAAGTGTCGGTCACAGGTTTGGCAGTCGCCTTGGCAGCGCACTTGATGGGGTTAAGTTCATTTCGCTTCTTTTTCCGAACAATGTGACGACAGAAATGGTGAAGGGGGCGAAAGGAATGAAAGCGTGGGCAACCCTCTTAATAACGCCTTTGCTGTCGTGGGCATTGGTGGCAAGGGCGCAAGAGTTTCCCGTTCGCCCGTATGTTGACCCGTCGCAATTGGATGTGCCTTGGCCGAAGCATAGCCACCTGAAAGTCCCTTGGCGGGCTTATTTGGAGACGCGAAGCGGCGCCGAATTTTTGCAAGGCATCGGCATCAATTACAATGTGCCCGAAAACCACGAACTCGCTATCCGCTTGCTGGCGGAAGCGGGTGTCAGAACTTTCCGAATTGAAATCGGTTGGGGAAGCGTGGCTTGGGACGAAAAGCACTTGAACGGAGAGGAAAGGTTGCGGGCAATTTTGCAAATCTGCCGACGCTACAACATCCGACCGACGATTCTACTCAACGCCCATCACGGCGTCCCTTGCCCTACCCGATTTTTTGAGCGCCACTTGCTCGCCGACGCACCTAAAGGAACTCGTTCTGTCCGCCTTGACAACCTTGATGGCATCGTCCCGCGCTATAGTGGCTTGTGCAACTTGACTGCCTACCGCGCCTGTGAAGTGTTCATCACCGCAATTAACCCGCAAACGGGCGAATGCCAATTGAGCAAGCCGTTGCCGAAGGAGTTGAAGGCAGGTCAGCGGGTTTCGTTGGCGACGCTCAAATACCTACCTGCCCATCCTGTCGGCACGCCTGAGTTTGAGGCGATGGCTCAAGGTTGGCTCAAGTATGTGGGATTGGTGCTGGACTTGCTCAGCAGCGTCGGCATCAGTGAGTTTGATGTGGAGATTTGGAACGAGTTGAGTTTCGGCTCCGCCTTCATGGGCGGGCGAGGCATCAACGACTACTATGACCCACCCGTCGTTCAATTCAAGACGGACTTTTTGCACCCTGGCGGTCACGCTTGGGAAATTGCTCACCGCACGATTGAATTGGTCAAAGGACGCTTCCCAAAGGCGCGCTGCATCTGGGGCTTCTCCAACACGACCTTCTTCCACACGCCCATTGAGCAATTGCCTCCCTTCACCGATGGGCAAAGTTATCACCCTTATGGCACAGGCACGCGCAGGTTACCTGAACAGGAGCAAGCGCCCGACCAACCTTGGCGATGTTTGGAAGGGGAAGCACCGAAAACGGAAATCCGAATGCCAGAAGGCTGGGCACACACCTTTGTCCAGACGGAAAGCCTAATGCGGTTGCTCAATCCTGAGGCGCGCCAAAAGCGAAAACCGCAAGGTGTCGGGCGCTTTCTTCACTACATGACGGAGCATGGTATCGCTCCGCCCGAATGTGGTGCCACCGACGAGCGAGGGGCGTGGCTTTTGAAAGCCAAGACAGTGTTGCGGGCGTTTTGCTTTTGGCTCAACAAGGGCATTGATGTTTTGCACTACTTTTGCGCTTACGGAGAGAAACCGTCGGACATGGGGCTTTTGCCGACTAACTTGAAGCAACTGCCTACCGACGCTCGGTTTGAATCCGTCGCCACCTTACCGATGAAGGTATTGCGCAACCTCACAAAAACTTTCGCCGACAGCCGACCGCTTGCGTCTATCCGCCAACTCAGCGTGGATGTCGTCGCTTTGGGCAAACAGACGCCCATCTACAAAGTGGCAGGCAAAACCCTTTGGCAGCGCGATGTCTTTGCCTTCTTGCCTTTCCAGTGCCATGAACGAAAATTCGTCGTTGCCGTCTACACGATGACCTACGATGTGATGAAGCCGATGGCGGAAGAACGCTATCGGTTGACCATCGCAAACTTGGGCGGGGTGCCGCGCTCCGTGCGATGTTACGACCCGTTAACCGACAAAATCGTTCCCGTCGCCGTGCGCCAACGGGGCAAAGGCACGCTTGTCGTGGAAGTGACCGTCACCGACTACCCGCGCTTGTTAGAGATTGAAGTGTCGTGAGTTTCTTGGTCGCAAAAGCCGCGTCATTGGGTGATGCTGCTTTGCTTTTCAGAATCCCAACTTCATTTTTAGGGTGAGTTGAGGCGGTTGTGTCAGGTGAAAACCCTAAAGACTTGTCGGGAAAAACCTTAAGTCCAATTCGCCTCAAATTGCAGTTTGTGCTTACGCTTTTGAGCCTCAACGGGGATTGGGCGTGAGCAATACTTTCAGTGGAAAATCCAGACATTTGGCTCCGTTTTGTGGGTGCTAAAATTTTCTCTGAAACGCAACAGTTTGGAGGGTGCGATGTTATGAAAGTCAAGGAAACGAGTTTGCCCGGTGTCGGTAAAAAATTCGCTATCACCCTTCAATCTGGCGATGAACTTGTTGTCGTTGTCCATGTGACCGGCGAACGAGAAGTGTTTCTGTTTCGGCGAGATGCCGACGAACCTTGCGCAGAAATTTCATTGACCGATTCGGAAGCGCGAGAGGTGGCGATGATTTTGGGTGGTGCTGCCTATGAACCGACGCCTCTCCACCAAGCCGAGTTAGTGCTTCGCGGTTTGGTCATTGACTGGTTGACAGTTGTTGAAGGTTCTCCCCTCTCCTCTCACACCATCGCCGAGTTGCAAATTCGCAAACGGACAGGTGTTTCCGTGATTGCAATCAAGCGCGGCGAAAAAATCATCCCCAACCCTGACCCGAATGAAAGGTTGGAAGTCGGTGACTTGCTCCTGCTTGTAGGGACTGGCGAACAAATGCGACGCTTTCAAGAGACTTTCGGAGTGACTTGGGCGAAATGAGCGGTAATGGCATTCTGGAACGAGAACTCACAGGTTTCGCTCTCGCTTTGCTTCTCGTCTCAATTGGTGGATTCGCCACTCGGTTTTTGCGCGTTCCCCTTTTGCTCGGCTACCTGTTCGCAGGACTACTGGCTCAACCTTTGTTGCGACCCTTCCCGTCCCTCGTTTTGCTCAGCAGCATTGGTGTGATGTTGCTCCTGTTCTTTCTTGGCATGGAATTTGACTGGCGCAGGCTACTGGCTTCACCGAAAAGGTTGCTCATCACTGCGGTTGATTTCGCCCTCAACTTCCTTTTGCCGTTTTCAGTCCTTTGGCTTCTCGGACTTCCACTAACCTCGTCTTTCGTCATTGCGATGGCTCTCTACCCGACCAGTTCAGCGATTACGATAAGCGCTTTGCTCCAATTCCGAAGGCTCGCAAATCCCGAAACTGAGACTATCGTTTGGATTCTGGTGGGAGAGGACTTGGCAATTGTCGCACTGCTTGCGGTCGCCTCTGGGTTGACAGGAACTGAGTTTGATTGGGCAAACATTGTGACTGCGTTCGCTTTCATCGCTGTGATGCTTGTTGCATCCGTTGTGCTGACGAGGTTTCTTGAGACCTTGTTTGAGCGAGTTCCGACGGAACTTGACAACATCTTTACTCTGAGCGTCATTGTGTTGGTGAGCACATTTGCCCATCTCCTTCACTTGTCAGAGGCGCTCGGTGCGTTTTTAGCCGGTTTGCTTTTCAGCGGAACCAGAGACCGAGAGGAACTTGAAGGAAGGTTGCATGTTCTGCGTGAGTTGGGCACTGCCGTTTTCTTCTTCACCTTTGGTCTTCAATCTCCCCTTTGGGTTTCGCCTGCAAGTTTGGCTTTTGGTTTGGGTTTGCTGATTTTCGGCGCAATTACGAAAACCGCTACTGCTTGGCTCTCAGGCATCCTTGACAGTTTACGACGAAGGGCACATCTCCGATTGATGTTGAGCCTTTGGGTTCGTGGCGAGTTTTCCATCGTTGCCCTTTCCATGGGCAAAAGCATCTTGCCACCTGTCTGGCAGGAGGCACTAAGTTGGTTCGTGATCGCAAGTATTGTTTCAGGCTTGATCGCACTCGCCGTTTCAGGCAAAATTGCTGAACGGGCAACATGAAGGCTTGGGAAGAGGAAACAACGCAACAAGGTGAGTGTCCATGGCTGCAAATCAAGGGCAGCAATTCATCGGCTGGATGGGCTTGACTTTCTTCGTGCCTGAAAATTGGGACTTGGTGCACGCTAAGGGCAACAGGTTTGACGGTTACTTGAGGTTTGAGGAAGACGGTGTGCTAAGGTGCGAAATTCAATGGACCCTCGTTTCCGCTGGGCGGGTGGTTTTGGACGAGCAGGTTGAACACTACCTCAAAAGCCTTGAGCAAATGCTTCGCAAAAAGGGAAATCCCGTTACCATCCGCAAAAACATCCACATCGTCAGCAGAAGGCAAGTCAAGCGCAATGTCCGTGATTTCATGTGGGAGTCAAACACGATCGGCTACGGGATGATGTGGTTCTGCGAAGACTGCAGGAAAGCGCTCGTTGCCCAAGTGGTCGGATACGAGCACGAACCCGTTAAGGAGTGGGCAAGGGAAGTTTTCCTGTCCCTACTTGTCGGGCACGATGTTCATTGCCTGTCCGCGATCAATCACACCGACATTTGAAGTGGTGTCTTCGTCGAGCCGGCCTCCAATGCACCATGGCGATTGCCATTGAAGCCATCACGATGGCGTTAATCCCTCTCTCGGGTTCAACGCCGGCGTGGGCAGTCTTGCCGGTGAAAAAACTGTCTCAAACTTGATGTGCATCGGTGAGGCGATAATCAAATCAATAGGTTCACCCGAACCGTTAACGACGATACCACAGCGAGCCTTGATTTTGAACTTGTTAAACACTTTCGCAACGAGCACAATCAACTCAGAGAGCCAATGAGACAAAATTTTTGGGCTTAGAATGAGCCCGCATGGGTGGCAGAACGCCATCCATGTCTGCAGGAAACCGTCGGCTTTAGCCGACGGTTGGTCACATAGGCTGCATCGCACAAAGGAGGGAAAGGCTATGCTATATCGTGTGGTAGCGCCGCAGCGCCCTGACCGATACAAGGTCAGCGTGGAAGAATACCGCCGCTATTGGAGAGATGGCTTCCTCGTCGTTAAAAACCTCGTCTCTCAAGACGAGGTTGAGGAACTCAAGGAGCATGCGATGGACTTGCTTTACGGGCGGGTGCAAATCCCTGGCGTTGACCCGCCCCCTCCTAACGCCACCCAAGAACAACTCCTAACCCGCTTCACTCGCATCCACATGCTCCATCGCGTTGATCCTGTCGCTGAACGCTTTCTGTTGCACCCTCGTGTCTTGGATGTCTTGGAAGCCCTCATCGGTCCCGATGTTTTGGCGCTGCAAACGATGCTCTTTTTCAACCCGCCTGGCAAAGGCGGACAGGGCTGGCATCAAGATGCCTACTACATCACGACTTACCCTGACACCCTCATCGGCGCATGGATTGCCTTAGACCCTGCCGACGAAGAAAATGGCTGCTTATGGATGGCAGTGGGTTCGCATGTGGAGCCCATCTATCCGCCTCCCGACGAGCAACACGGCTTCGTCCACGCCGATGGGGCTTTTGCCGACTTGTCCGTCGCCCACAATGTCAGCCACATGGACGACGAAATTAACACCCTCAGCCAAATCGCCCGCCGATACGAGTGGGTTCCCGTGATTTTGGAGCCAGGCGATGTGGCATTCTTTCACGGGCACATCTTGCACCGCTCTTATCCCAACCGAAGCAAAGAACGATGGCGACGGGCGTTTGTTAGCCACTATTGCAACGCTCGCTCTTGGGTGCCTTGGAATCATGGCATCCCGTATGAGGGCGATGCTGCCAACCACGAACACATCCTCGCTCGTGGGACGACCCACTTGCCTTTTGCCAAGCCGCGCTTTGGAACGCCCTGTGCGGCTTTAGAGCCGCCAGAAGTGCGAGGCAAAAAAGCGGGTGCAAGAATGATGGGCATGGATGGGGAGATGAAGCCCGTCGCCCAAGAGGTGCGGGCTTGGGACCCAGAAGAAGTCTGGACACGCCGTTAAAAGGGGCGTTAGAAAGCCGACCCAAACAGGATTTTGGTGGGAGCGGCTATTATTGCGACGAAGGTGGCGAAATCCAGCCGCAGGCTGCCAAAAGCCTCGCTTACTTGAAGAAAGTGCTGCAGGAAGTTGAGGCGTGACGCCTTTATGACGCCGCTGAAGGGCACGAGTTTGTCCCGTGCCGACTCAATTTGGTGCTTTGGTGTCGGCTCAAAAGTCGTAGCGGTCAATGTTGGCTTTGGTGAACTTGAGGGGCGGACCCAGCAAAATTTCGTCGCCGCGCACCTGTCGTTTGCCCAATCGCCCCGCAGGCAATTCCCTCACGCCCCGCTTGAGCGTCCCATCGCAAATCGCCCGAGCGGCGTAAACGGTCAGGTAGCCCAAGTCAACAGGGTTCCAAAGGATGACGGTTTTGACGGTGCCGTCGTGCACATACTCGCGCATGCTCTTTGGCGTAGAAAGCCCGACGACAGCGACCTTGCCTTTCTTGCCCGCTTGCCGCACGGCTTCGGCGGCGCCTGGAAACGCCACCGAGGAGATGGCAAAGATGCCCCGAACCTGCGGATATGCCCGCAAGATGTCTATCGTGACCTTGAGGGCTAACTCCAAACTTTCTTCGCTGGGTTTGACTGTCAGCAAACGCATCTTGGGGTAGCGCTTCGCCATGTAGGCTTTCATCCGCTTGAGCCATTCCGTTTGGTTGGGGGCGGTGAAGGAACTGGTGACGACAGCCACAGGCGCATCGGCGCCGACTTGCTTTACCATCTCATCCACCAACGCCCGGGCGATGTCGTCATAAGTCGCTTGGTTGACGAAGAACTCACGGGCATCCCGACGGGCATCGGCGTCCCAAGTCAGGACACGGATGCCTTGCGCCATCGCTTTTTTCAAAGCAGGGGCGATGGCGTTGGGGTCATTGCAAGCGACGGCGATGACATCGGGTTTGCGAGCAATCCACGCCTCAATCAACTCCACTTGTCGTTCCACTGTCGCCTCCGTCGGTCCTTCGTAAACCAACTTGACATTGCCCAGTTCCTTGGCGGCTTCCCGTGCGCCCCGTTCGCAAGCGTTGAAGTAGTCAATGCCCTTGATCTTCGGAATCATGACGACGGTGATAGGTTTGCTTTTGCGTGGCGGTGCGCTCAGGCAAAAACTCAACACCGTAACCCACGCCAACACCACGCCCAGCCAACGCATCCCTCATCGCCCCTTTCACCGTCAGCGTGTCTCACGATGGACGGTGTGCTTTCGGCAATGCTTGCAGAACTTGCGCAATTCCAACCGCTTTTGCGTCCCGCCCTGTTCGCGCTTGCGGGTTGTCACATAGTTGCGCGATTTGCACTCCGTGCATTCCAGTTGCACGGTGATGCGCATCGTCGCTCACCTCACACTTTCAAGGGTTTGAGGGATGGAGCGCTCAACGGTAACCGCTGCGCCGAAGGGCGTCAGCGGCTTGTTTGCCTAAAGCATGGGCGACTTTCAATTGCTCCGACGGATTATCAGGCAGCGTGGCGACGGCATGATGGCGCCACACTTGCGACCCATCCAATTGTGCGGCAGCGACCCAAAGATGTAACTTGCCGCCGCTGATGCGTGCCAGTGCTCCGACGGCGGCATGGCAACCTGCTCCCAACGCCTGCGTCGCTGCCCGTTCTGCCGTCACTTCCACGCGGACATCCCACTCGTCCAGCGTTTGCAAGAGGGAAAGGATTGGCGCATCGTCGGAGCGAACCTCCACTGCCAGCACGCCTTGCCCTGCTGCGGGGCAACACACCTCAACTGGCAGCAGACAAGCGATGCGTTCCTGCAAGCCTAAACGCAACAAGCCCGCAGCGGCGACAACGATAGCATCGTATTGCCCTTCGTCCAGTTTCCGCAATCGGGTGTCCACATTGCCCCGCAATTCGCACAACTGCCAATGCGGGAAGGCATGTTTGAGTTGGGCTTGGCGGCGCAAGGAGGAAGTGCCGATGCGAGCGTCGGTGGACAAAGAAGCGACGACTTCTTGCCAATCCGCTTGCCCTTGCCGATGGCGCACGACCAACGCATCGCTGGGCTCTAAGCGGTTGCAGAGCGCCGCAATCGTCAAGCCCTCTGGCAACTCTGTCGGCAAGTCCTTCAGGCTGTGGACGGCGAGGTCAATCTCGCCCGCCAGCAACGCCGCCTCAATTTCCTTGACGAAAAAGCCTTTGCCCGCCACTTCCCGCAAAGGGCGGTCGGCGATGACATCCCCCTTCGTGCGGATGATGACCGTTTCTATGCGCAAGTCAGGATGACGGGTTAAGAGCGCCTTGACGACCCATTCTGTTTGCGCCAGCGCTAACTTGCTGCCGCGCGTTCCCACCCGCAAGGGACGGGCAATCGCCATCGGGCACTCATCTCCATCGCATCACGGATAACGCACCGCACGCGTCTGGCGGAGGTAAGGGTTCAAGTTTTGCAAAATCTCCGCCTCCGTCGTGCCAGGGTCGTTGACATCCTTGAACAGCCAGAACTCCATCGGGAAGACGAATTCGCGCCCTGGGCGGATGGTGACGAAGTGGCTCAGGCACTCCACTTCAATGAACTCTTGGCACGAGTAAACTTCCACCGTGCAACCGCCGTCAGGATAGACGCCCTGCGGGTTGACAGGGAAGCGTTTGACAAAGAGCACGCGGTCTTTGGGATGGTAGTAAGCGACCCAACCTTGCTTGGTGTCGGTGCCGATTTTGGCTTCGTCGTTGTGCCTTTGGTTGGTGATGGTGGCGCTGACGCGGTAAGTGCCGACGACTTTCTCGCGGGGCGGGACTTTCGCTTGGTCTACGACGATGAGGCGATTGAAGAAGGAAAAGCGTGGGTCGGTCGGGTTGGCGTAACTCCAAAGGATGATTTGGCGGATGTCGGCGAAGGCAGCGAGATTACCGACATCCAGCGGGACGATGGCTTTGCCGCCCGGTTTCATGACGGGCAAACTCCACGCCGCATAAGTGACGGGGCGATGCGACACATTTCGCAACCGCACCGTCACCCGAACGCAAGGCTTGTCGGGATACAAGCGCACTTCCACGATTTTCTGGATTCCACTGTTTTTTTCACGGGGACCGTAAACGCGCAATCCGCCATCGCGCAGTCGCTCCACTTTGCAGGGCACATTGTCGGGAAACCAAGTGATGTGGTAAACCTCAGGCGCCAGCCAAGGGCGCCAACCGCCCCGCAACTTGAACTCCTTCTCGCCCGACTTGCCGACTTCCTCAGAGCGGACATGGAAGATGTTGCTGCCGCCGACGGGACGAAAGTCAATGATGCGCGGACCGACATCGCTGGTCACATAGACTTCCACTTGCCCGTTGCTCAGTTTGAAGGTGCGCGCCCAACCTCGGTAGTTGACCTGCTCTATTTTCACCTGCGCCGCTGCGCTGAGCACCATCCCTGCCACCAACACTGCCAGCCAATACCAACGCATCGCACCCACCTCCAAGCATGGGTTTTGCCGATTGGATGTGCCGACGCAATTTTGCCACCTTGCGCCAAAATTGCCCACGAGGTGAACTGGCAATGACACGACGGGACTGGCTGAAAGTGACGGCGTTGGGGACAGCGAGCGCCCTGACGCCTTCGCTTGCCCCGTCCAACCTGTCGGCACAAGGAGGGCGAAAGGGGATGGCGCAATTCAAGCAAGATTTGTGTTGGTGGTGCTTCGCTCGGCAAGGCGTTGATCCCAAGCGCCTCATTCAGGAGGCGAAAGCCATCGGTTATGCGGGCTTTGAATTGGTTCCCCGCGAATGGTGGGACGCTATCAAGGAGGCGGGCTTAGAAATCGTCACCATCGGCGGGCACGGTTCGCTGACGGACGGGCTCAACCGCAAGGAAAACCACGCCCGCATTGAAGAAGAAATCCTGCGCAACTTGGAACTGGCAAAGCAATACGGCATCAAAATCCTCATCTGCTTTTCGGGCAATCGGCGAGGCATGAGCGACGAAGAAGGCATTGAGAACACTGCCGAAGGGCTGCGGCGCGTCGCCAAGGCGGCGGAAGAAGCGGGCGTGACCTTGGCGCTGGAAGTCCTCAACAGCAAAGTTGACCACAAGGATTACCACGCCGACCGAACTTGGTGGGCGGTGGAAGTTTGCAAGCGGGTCAACTCGCCCCGCGTGCGGGTGCTTTACGACATCTACCACATGCAAATCATGGAGGGCGATGTCATCCGCACCATCCGCGAAAACTTCCAGTGGATTGCTCACTTCCACACGGCGGGCAACCCTGGTCGGCGTGACTTGGACGACGAGCAGGAACTGAACTATCGGGGCATCATGAAGGCGATCGCCTCGCTGGGCTACACGGGCTATGTCGGTCAGGAGTTTGTCCCTAAAGGCGATGTCTTTGCCGCTATTCGCCACGCCTTTGAAGTGTGCCAAGTGTGAACCCTGCGCTCATAAGGGATAAGTCGGCTGGAGGCACGGCGATGGAGTGGTTGCGACAAATCTGGCACTGGTTGCACCATCCCTTCCTCACCGTCGCAGGGGTTGACCTTTCCGCCGCTAAAGTCGCTCAGGGTCTTATTGCGCTGGTAATCGTGGGGCTGGTTGCAAACGCCCTCAGCCGACTTGCCTTGCGTTACTTTCGGGCGCGGGAAGACATCAGCGATTATGCCGCCCAACTCCTTGCCCGATGGGTGAAGGTCGCCGCTTGGGTCATCGGCATCTTCATCGTCGCCGACCTGATGGGCTTTCGGTTGAGTTCCCTCAACATCTTTGCAGGCGCTATCGGTGTCGGCATTGGCTTCGGGTTGCAAACGGTCGTCAACAATTTCGTTTGCGGGTTGTTGCTGATGGTGGAGCGGACGATGCGGGTGGGCGATGTCATCAGCGTCGGCGGCGAGATGGGGCGGGTGCTCCACATCGGCGCCCGCGCCACCTTGCTGGAAACGCCCCGCGGCGCCATCATCGCCATCCCTAACACGCAATTCATCGGCTCATTGGTCACCAATTGGACAGCGACGGGCAAAAAGACACGGGTGCATTTGCCCATCACGACGGCTGCCGTTGACGACCCCAAGCGGGTGGAAAACGCCCTTTTGGAAGTCGCCCGCCAGCATCCTAAAGTCCTTGCCGACCCGCCCCCGAAAGTGTGGCTGACGAAAATCGGCGAAACTTTTGCCTTTGAGTTGCTTGTCTGGACAGACGACCCGATGGATGGCGCCCGACAAGTGCAAAGCGATTTGCACTACGCCATCCATCGCATCCTGACCGAACAAGGCATCGCCCTCAAGGGTTAGCCGTCACCGCCATGCTTTGCTGACGGAAAATTGACCGACCCACACCCTGCGCCCATCAAGTTGATGGCTGCGGAAGATGCCGACCCGCCAGCCATACGGATGGCAAAGGAGCGCGCCGAAACTCAATCGCCCTCGGTTGTCCATTTCTGCCTGCAACCGCACCAAATCCAACACGGCGAAGAAATCGCTCGCTCCTTCGGAGCGCTTCCAACGAGGCGTCAAGTGGCTCAAACTGTAAGAGGCGCTCAGCCACGCCGACGGCAAATCGCCCCGTCCAACTCCGACGCTAACGACGAAGTAACTGGGCTGCGTTCGGTAACCGATGGCAGCAAACTCACTGCCACCATCCCATTGACCGACGCTAACGCTCCAGTGGCGATGGCGCAACGGCGCAACTTTCCACGCCACCGAAGTTTTGCGGGGGCGCAAAGATTGCAAGATAGCGACCTCCAAAGGCAACCGCTCGCCGCCCGTCACTCCCAACCAAAAGCGATGGCGGGGCAAATGGCTGACCTCCATCACACCCAACCGAACCGTCGGGGCAACGGCGACAAAAGCGTCGGGCAAATCCACCGCGCCTGTCAAACCGAGGATGGACGGTGTGGTGCTGTCAAGGATGTAGCGAAACATCGTCGGCTCTTTCCCGTTGACCGTGACGCTCAAGTGGTGAACGCCGTCGGCGATTGTCCATCGGGCTTTGGCGGCGATAACGGTGGGGCGGTCACCCGCACAAATGCGACAACCTTCAATCGCCTCATCAGGGATGCGTTGACCATCCACACTCAACCGCAACCCTTTGCGCTGGCGGGGCGTCAGGGTGTTCAAGATGATGCTGACATGGGGCAAGGCAAAGATAACGCCGTCGGCTTTGGGGTAGTGAATGAGCGACCCGTTTTGAGCCCTGCCTGTCCCGCCAACAGTGAGAAAGGCAAGGAAGCAAGCGAACCTTTTGGCACTCATGGCACATCCCTCAAGGCAATTCAACGCTCAAAAGGCAACAAAGTTCCGTCGGCAAGTGTAATTCAACGGTGTGCTCGTGCCATTCGCTGCCTTGTGCGTTGTCGTAAAGGGCGTGGTCGCAAGGGACAGGGATGGGAGGAGCGTGCCAGACACCGATGGCAAGGCAAACGCCGATTGTCCCGTCGCTGAGAAACGCCCGAAAACTTTCGGGCGCCGGTCGGGGCGCAGGTGGGGCGACGACAAACACCGTCGGAACTCGCACACAGGGGATGATAATTTGCTCGCCATCGTAGTGAGCGCTCACCCACTCCACCTCTCGGATGCGCCGAGCCCGCATCCGATTGCGAACGACCTCGCCTACCCGCAAAAAAGGCGTCGCTGAAGAAAAGTCGCTAACGGTGCGCCCGAAGGGGGCGAAAGTTTCCGCCGTCAACGGCTCGCACCTTAGGACGACTTGACGCATCGTCATCACCTTTGCGTTAAGTTTTGGGAGCGCCAAAAATTTTGGGGCTGAAGGAGGAGTCAGGATGAGTCGGCGGACGGAAATCCGTTGCGCTGTCATCGGCTACGGCGGCGCTTTCAACATGGGCAAGCACCACGCGACGCAAATGGAACAGACGGGCGTGATGAAAGTCGTCGCCGTTTGCGACATTGACCCGCAACGCTTGGAAGTGGCGAAGGCAGATTTCCCGAACATCCGCACCTACCAAAGTGTGGACGAATTGCTAACGCAGGAAGACTTTGACCTCGCCGTCATCGTCACGCCTCACAACACTCATGCGCCGCTGGCGCTGAAGTGTTTGAAGGCGGGCAAACATGTCATCGTGGAGAAGCCGATGTGCCTGACGGTGAAGGAAGCGACAGCGATGATTGAAACGGCAAAGCAAAAGGGCGTGATGTTGACGGTCTATCACAACCGCCATTGGGACGGCGACTTTTTGACGCTGAAGGACATCCTCCAAACGGGTGTCATCGGCGACATCTTCCGCGTGGAGATGTTCGGGGGCGGTTATCATAAGCCGGGCAGTTGGTGGCGTTCCGACAAGGCGATTTCGGGTGGGTTGTTCTACGACTGGGGCGCTCACTACCTTTGGTGGTTGCTGCAACTTCTCCCGCACAAAATCCAAAATGTTGTCGGAGCGTTTCACAAACTCAAGTGGCACGAAGTCACCAACGAAGACCATGTGCAAGCCCTCATTCGCTTCGCCAACGGCGCCATCGCCGATGTGCAATTTTCCACGCTGGCGGCAGCCACCAAGCCCCGTTGGTTCATCTTGGGCACCGACGGCGCTATCGTCAGCGAGCAAAACCACTTTCGCGTCACCTTTTTCGCGCACGGCTACCGCGCCGAAACGACCGTCCCTTATCGGCAAAGTGCATGGCACGAGTTTTATCGCAATGTCGCCAACCACTTGCTGCACGGGGAAGAGTTGATCATCAAGCCCGAACAGGCGCGGCGGGTCATCGCCGTCATGGAATACGCCGAGCGGTCGGCACGACAAGGCGGCAAAGCGCTGGCGCTACCCTACGAAGCCTGAAAGGAGCGACAGCGCATGTGGGCGATAGAGACGGACGGCTTGACGAAAATTTTTCGGTCGCTGGGGCGCAAGCCGATTGTCGCCGTCCAAGACCTCAATTTGAGAGTGCCCATCGGTAGCGTCTTCGGTTTCCTCGGTCCAAACGGGGCGGGCAAGACGACGACGCTGAATTTGCTCTTGGGGAACTTGCGCCCGACACGGGGGACGGGGCGCATCTTCGGCTATCCCATCGGCAACCCAGAAGTCCGTCGGCTCGTCGGCTACTTGCCTGAAAAGTTTCAGTTCCACGACTTTCTGACCGCCGAAGAGTTTTTGGACTTTCACGCCCGCTTGCTCGGCTTGCCCCCATCGGTTCGGCGCCAGCGTATTGATACCGTTTTGGAGTTCGTCGGGTTGCAAGGGCGGCGTCGGTCTAAAGTGCGGGAATTTTCTCGGGGCATGTTGCAACGCCTCGGCATTGCCCAAGCCTTGTTGAATGAACCCAAGTTGGTCATCTTGGACGAGCCGACTTCTGCCTTAGACCCGTTGGGGCGTTGGGAAGTGCGCAACCTTATCTTGCGCCTCAAAGAGCAAGGCGTCACCGTCTTCCTCAATTCCCATTTGCTCAGCGAAGTAGAAATGACCTGCGACGCTGTCGCTATCCTCAACAAGGGGCGGCTGGTTTTCCAAGGGCGATTGGATGAGTTGTTGAGCGAACCGTTGGAGTTGGACATCCGCTTCCAAAACCCGTCGCCATCGTGGCGGGACATCGCCGCTCAGTGGGGCACCGTCGTCGGCGTCAATGGCGATGCGTTGACCGTGCGGGTTCGCAGGGAGGATGCCATCCCTGATTTGATTGCGGCGCTCGTGAACAACGGTGCTCGGCTGATGAGCGTCGTGCCCAAACGCTTCTCGTTGGAAGACTTGTTCGTGCAGGTGATTCGCGATGAACCGCATTGAGCCGCTCGCTGTCCCACTGCCGTCGGTTTCGTTGTGGGCGAGATGGGTGACACCTGTTTTGGTCATCGCCCGCTTGACCATCAAGGAAGCGACACGGCGGTGGGCATTTGTCGGCGGGTTGTTGTTGGGCGCAGGGATGATGGCATTGCTGGCGTATGTGTTCGCCAATGTTAAGCGGCATGGTGAGTTTCTGCCCGCCGAAGTGCAAGGGAGTTTGGTCGTGCATTTTGGCTTGGTCATCACCCGCTTTTTCAGTGCCGTGATGGCGACGGCGTTAGCGTGTGGGGCAATTGCGACCGAACTGGAACGGGGCACTCTCACCCTTGTCGTCACCAAACCCATCCGCCGTTGGCAAATCGTCGTCGGCAAATGGCTGGGTTTTGCCATCGTGTTGACCCTCAACCAATTGGTCTGGCTGGCGGTGATTGAGTGGGGTGCGTGGAATCGGTTGGGCGCTTGGCACTGGGGTGTCTGGAAGGCAGGCTTGATTGGGTTGCTTTACCCGCTGCTTTTTGTCAGCCTCAACTTATTGCTGTCGGTGCATTTGCCTTGGATTTTCGTGGCGCTGATTTCCCTCGTTTTCATGGGCATCGGTTGGTCGGAGACGGCAATGCGCAACATCGGCACGCTGGCAAACTTGCCTCGGTTGCTCACCCTCTCGCAAATCGCCGGTTACTTGATGCCGACAGGGCGCCTCGCCCGATGGATGGTCGTGCAAAGCGAAGTTTTGGACCTCGTGCCTCGCCTCAGCGGACCGCCGGGCGTGGAGATGCCTCAACCGACGGTCGGCGACTTGCTTTATGTCCTCGCTTACATCCTCGTCGGCTTGCTCCTCGCTTGCTGGCTCTTCGGGCGGAGAGAAGTGGCAGGTTGACAACACAGGCAGGACAAAAATGAGCGGCTACTGACCGCGCAAGGAGAGAGCCGTTCCCAAATTGGGCAGCGGAAAGGCACTTAAGTGAACAGGAAGGAGGCGCGTTCCGCCCATTCGCTGTTGCGGTGCTCATTCCATAACTTCGTCCATGCTTCCTTGAGCCCTTCTAAACTGCCACCTTTGTAGCGAGCGACGCCGAGCCAGAAAAGGGCTTCCGCTGCGACGGCGGGATTTTGGCTGGCTTGCTCAAAGAGTTGGGCAGCCGTCGCAAAGTCGCCCTTGTTGAAGGCGACGAAGGCTAATGCCAGCACTAACTGACCCAGCAACCGCTCTTTGCCGACGAACCCTTCCGTGCGAAAATGCTCCGTGCCGTCAGAGTCGGCAATCAGCAAAGTCGGCGTCCATCGGATGCGATAGTGCTGGGCAAGTTGCTTAGCGTTGGCGTCTTCAAGGATGTTAAGTTTGACGGGGACGAAATGGTGGGTGATGGCTTGAGTGACTTCAGGATCGGGATAGATGGCGGCGTCCAGCCGCACGCAACCGCCTCATTGGGGTGCTGCCGAAAAGTCAGCGAAAATGAGTTTTCCCTCCTGCTTCGCTCGCTGCAATGCCCTTTCCCACTGCGTTTCCCAAGCCAACATCGTCTGTCACCTCCTCGCAAAGAGTTGCAGGGCAACGAACCGACGCCCTTACGCGTCTGCTCTCTTCTGCCGACTGAACACCTCTCGCCCTTGCGGGCTCATTTATTCTGCATCGCCCACATCGCAGCGGCGGCAGGGGCAAGGAAGAAGGCGGGGTCATCAGCGTAACGGCGCCCCATGCTTTCCAAAGGCACACTCCATCGCTGCAGGAGAACGATGGCTGGCTCACCGTCTTGCCAGACGACGCGATGGCGTTGAGGAATCGTTGATCGTTCCAACTGGCTTTGCAGCACTGTCATCGGTTTTTCGTCAGCCAGTTTCGGGAAGACGACGGTCGCTGGAGTATGGCAAAGGCGCGTTAGCACGGTGACGGTGTGGTGGCTGATGCCACGATGGCGGGGGCGAGGGTCGGCGAAACTGATGCGGGGGGCAAAAATGGCTGTGCCGTTCAAATCGTTGACGACATCAATGAGCCAACCCATTTCCACGCCCGAAAAACCTAACGGCGTCGCCGTCCCGACATGCCCAGGTCCCGAAGCGACGATTACCGCATCAACCTCCAACGCCTTGGCGCATAACAACGCCGTGTAAGCGTTGACGCATTCCACATCACCGCCGAAGGCTTGACCACAAGTGATCGTCACATCCACCAAGCCAACCTCCTTGAGTTGCCGCACCGACCTGCTGAAGGGCAAGGGCAAGGCAGCACTGTCGGTCATGATGTAAGCGACTTTGGCGTTGGGCTTGACGACCTTGATGCCAGCGGCAGCGGGGGCGAGGAAACTGTGCAGGGGGCAAAGGATGACGGGCAGTTTGTTCAAGTGTTCCGTTTGCAACAGCATCGGGCGCAACGGGCTTCCTTCCTCTTCGGCGGCGCTGACATTGACCTGCATCGGGGTGTAGCGGAGTTTGATGATATGCCCGCTTTGCGTGGTATCGCATTCAGGGCGTGTCAGGTTGGCGACGACGAAGTGATAACCGCCCGTTCCTAACCGCAACTCGCCTGCGACGACATTCAGCAACACAGTGTCACCTTCCCGCACCGGTCCCGTCAGTTCGGGGTAAGCGACGGCACGGGCAACTTCGCCATCGGAAGTCGCTACCTCCAACTCTTGCACTCCTTCGCCTTCCGCCAGAACGACCCGCACATAGCCGACAATAAACCGCCGCATATAGCCTTTCCACCTCGCCTTCGCTTTAGGATGACGACGCCGTCGCACTTTGTCCACGCTACAATTTGGCATGCGCAAACCCAATTGGGGTGAAGGCAAAGTCTCAACCGTGCCGAGAGAGTATTCGCACAAGGCTTTCGGAGCGGAACCGACAGGCAAGGCGGTGATGGGACGATGGTGACTGCGATAGAGCGAACGAATTTGGTGACGGTCGTGGAAAGTGAGCGGGAAAAGTTCTTGCTGCACTACGGCGAAGGGTTTTTGTGGGAGAGTTTGCCCGTCGGGACGCGAGTCATCTACCCGCCGCCGCCTCTTGAGCCCATCGCCGATTTGGATGCCGCCATTGAGCAGGCACTGGAAAATCCCATCAACGCCGACCCGCTATCGGCACAACTGCGGCGGGGCATGCGGGTGACCATCGCCTTTGACGATTTGAGTTTGCCTCTGCCTCCCATGCAACAACCCGACATCCGCCAGCGCATCATTGAGCGCCTCTTGCAGAAATGTGCCGAAAAGGGCGTGGACGACATCCATTTGATCGCCGCCATCGGCTTGCACCGAAAGATGACGACGGACGAATTGCGCCATCAATTGGGCGACCGCATCTTGAAAGCCTTTTATCCGCTCCGCCTCTATTGCCACGATGCGGAAGACCCACGCGGCTTGGTCTTTCTCGGCAAGACGGAACAAGGCGAAGAAGTTTGGCTGAACCGCCGAGTCGCCGAGAGCGACTTGGTCATCTATGTCAACATCAACCTTTCAGCGATGGACGGCGGGCATAAATCCCTCGTGACGGGCTTGACCAACTACGCAACGCTCCGCTACCACCACAACGCCCATATGTTGCTGACTTCGTTCTACATGGACCCGCCTCGCTCTCCCTTTCACGGCGTTTTGCAACGGCAGGGGCGATTGATTGAGCGGCACATTCGCCATTTCCAAGTGGAAACCGTCCTGAACACCGACACCTTCCCATCCCTTTTTGGCTTTCTGCAGAAACGGGAGAGCGCTTGGACGGCGTGGGATCGCTTTTGGTTTCACCTCGTTCGCACCGTTTGTCGCTTTTCGCCCTTTGAGTTGAACTGGCGCATCTGGCAAAGCATAAAAGCGCCTTACGGCGTCATCGGCATTTACGCCGGGGAAGTAGAAAGCGTCCACGAGCGGACTTTGCAACGGTTGGCGGAGCAGCAGGAAGTGGAGGTCAACGGGCAAAGCGACATCGTGATTTGCGGCGTTCCCTACCTTTGCCCCTACAATGTCAACAGCCTGATGAACCCGATTTTGGTCTTCTGCCTCACCCTCGGCTACACCTTCCATCTGATGTCCATCGGCAAACCCCTTTTGCGACAAGGCGGCGTCCTCATCTTCACCCACCCGCTTTACGAACGCTTCCACGAACAACATCACCCAAGTTATGTGGACTTTTGGCGCTTTGTTTTGCCTCAAACCCGCGACCCAAGGGAGATGGAGCGACGCTTTGAGAGCGCCTTCGCTGCCGACGAGCGCTACATCCGTGCCTATCGCCGCGATTACGCCTATCATGGCGTCCATCCGTTTTACATGTGGTATTGGGGCAGTCTGGGGGCACGCTATGCGGGCAAGGTGATTTTCGTCGGCGCCGACAAAAAAGTCGCCGAACGGTTGGGCGTGGAAACAGCCTCGTCCTTGCGGGAAGCCATTGACATGGCAAAAAGTTTCATCGGCAATAACGACGCCTCCATCACCTATTTCCACTTCCCGCCCATCTTCACCTGTCGGGTGCGTTGATGTTGCCTCAGACCAAGTTGCGTGTTATATGTGTTAGCGGTCGCAAGGGAAAAACTCGCCGAAGGGTTTCGGGGGTTTCCCGACGGCGAGGTCATTCCTTTCGCAAAGGGGGTGCCGAAGATGCCGAAGAAGGCAGCGGGCGGCAAGAAAGCCGCTGGCGGCAAGAAGACCGCCAAGAAGAAGTAGCCAACGAAAAGGCGCGCCGCAAAAGAAAGCGGCGCGCCTTCCCATTTCGCCCCCTCTTGCCTTCAAACTTCTAAGGCTTCCCCAGGCTGCAATACCCGCACCGTCGCCGATGGGCATTCCGCTTGCACCTTCCGCACAAACTCGTCAGGGTCAACCTCAATGACAGGGAAAGTGCCGTAGTGGATAGGGACAACAACCTTGGGACGCAAGAGTTTCACGGCTTCTACCGCATCGTCTATGCCCATCGTGAAGTTGTCGCCAATGGGCAGAAACGCCAAATCAATGGGATGCCGCCGTCCGATCAACTCCATGTCGCCAAACAAGCCCGTGTCACCTGCGTGGTAGATAGTTCGGTCGCCCATGAAGAGCAAGACGCCCGCAGGTGTGCCCGTGTAAACAATCGTGCCATCATCTTCCACAAACGCCGAGCCATGCCACGCAGGGACAAACTTCACCCGTCCGAAAGGAAAGGCGTAACTTCCACCGATGTGCATCGGGTGAACTTGCTGAGCGCCCTTGCGTTGGCAGTAAGTCGCCAACTCAAAGACGGCAACGATGGGACAATTGTTGCGGTTGGCGATAGCAACGGCGTCGCCCAAGTGGTCGCCGTGCCCGTGCGTGACGATGACGGCGTGAACCGTCAACTCTTCAGGCTTCGCCGCTGCTTTCGGGTTGCCCGTCAGGAAAGGGTCAATGACGACGGAATGGGTTTCGTCGGAAACGAGCACGCAAGCATGTCCGAGAAAAGTCGCCTTGACCATCATCGCACACCTCCCCTTCGTTTTTCACGCTTGTCGTTGCAGCAAAAATTGCGCCAACGCTTGAAGGAGCGTTCCTGCCTCGCCCAAAGGGACAAGGGCGCTAATTGCCCGCTCCACTGCCTCCACCGCCAACTCCCGTGATCGCTCCAACCCGAAGACCATCGGATAGGTCAGTTTCTTTTGTCGCTCATCTTTGCCGACGCTCTTGCCCAACTTTTCTGGGTCGCCCGTCACATCCAAGATGTCGTCGGTGATTTGGAAGGCAATGCCGAGCCAATAGCCATAATCGCTCAACGCCTGAAGTTGCGTTTCATCGGCGCCGCCGATCAGACCGCCGAGAAGGCAACACGCCCGCATCAATGCCGCCGTCTTGCGTTCGTGAATGAGGCGCACTTTTTCGGGTGAGCGGTCAGCATAACCCCTCGCTTGTTCTGTGATGTCTAAGGCTTGTCCGCCGATGAGCCAACGCGACCCTGCCGCCTCCGCTAAGACAGCGACACACCGCAACGCCGTTTCGGCTTTAACCCCGACTTCGGGCAACTTGGTCGCCAGCCACTCAAAAGCCAGCGCCTGCAAAGCATCGCCACACAGCACCGCTATCCCTTCGCCGAACACTTTGTGGCAAGTCGGTTTGCCCCGCCGAAAATCGTCATCGTCCATGCAAGGCAAATCGTCGTGGACAAGGGTGTAAGTGTGCAAGACTTCAACGGCGCAAGCGGCAGGCAATGCCTTCTCTTCGTCGCCGCCGACGGCACGACAACTTTCCAACACCAAAAAAGGACGCACTCGTTTGCCACCACCCAACACCGCATAACGCATCGCCTCGTGCAAGACGGCAGGCAATTCGTCGGCTTTCGGTAGCCAATCATCCAAAGCCGCTTCCACTTTACGGGCACATTCCTTCCATCGGCTCTGCAGTTGCGACAGCAACGGTTCTGTCAAAGTCATGGAAGGTCACCTTCAAACTCCCGCACCTGCAACTCACCGCCATCATTGATGGTGACGATTTTGATGCGCCGTTCGGCGTCGGCAAGTTTCTGCTGGCAGAAAGCCAGCAGTTTCTGTCCCTCTTCGTAAAGGCGCACCGTTTCATCCAGCGGCAACTCGCCGCTCTCCAAAAGCCGAACGATTTCCTCCAAACGGCTCACCGCTTCTTCAAAGGTTTGCGGCATCCTTTCCATCGTCGGTCACCACCTCATTGATCGTGACTTGCAATTGCCCGTCCGCCATCACTACTTCCACGACCTCTCCTTTTGTCAACTGAGTGGCGCGAGGGATGACGCGCCCCGTGACAGGATGGCGCACCAGCGCATAGCCCCGCTGCAACACCGCATAAGGGTTCATCGCTTCCAATTGAGCGGCGAGGACTTGCACGGTTTGCCGACAGCGTTGCAATGCCCTTTGGATTGCTGCTTGCAGAGCATGCTCGTAGCGCCGCACCCTCTCCCGCCACCGCTCCAATTGCGCTGTCGGACTGACGGCGAGCAATCGCCGTTGTCCTTCGTTCAAGCGTTCCCGCCACCTTGACAAACTTTGTCGGAAGGCATTTTCCAGCCGCACGCTTAAAAAGTCTAAAAGTTGCCGTCGGTCGGCAAACAAACTCGTCGGGTCGGTGAAACATCGTCGCTCGGCGAGTCGGCGCCATCGTTCAGCAGCATCGCGCAACCGATGGCGCATCGCTTGGTTGAGCCGCAGCGTAAGTTGCTCCAACCGAGCAAGCCACTCTTGTCGGTCGGGGACGACCATTTGCGCCGCCGCTGTCGGCGTCGGTGCCCGCACATCGGCGGCAAAATCGGTCAGCGTGACATCCACTTCATGACCGACAGCGCTGACGATGGGAATGCGGGAGGCTGCGACGGCTCGCACGACAATCTCCTCGTTGAACGCCCAAAGGTCTTCTATGGAACCGCCCCCGCGCCCGATGATCAGGACATCTATTTCGCCGACCAATTGCCGCACCCGTTCCGAATTCGCCAACCGCAATGCCGCCACCAAGGTCTTCGGCGCTTCTTCCCCTTGCACCAGCGATGGAAAGACGATGATTTCTATGCCCGCATGGCGTTGGCGGGCGATGCGGAGCATGTCTCGCAAGGCAGCGCCGTCCAGCGAAGTAATGATGCCGATGCGCTGTGGAAACTGAGGCAAGGAGCGTTTGCGTTCTGCGTCAAATAACCCTTCCGCCTGCAATTTCCGCTTCAGCGCCTCAAAGCGCTGCCACCAAACGCCTGTTTGCCATTCCCGAACGATGCGTTCCGCTTCAATCTCAAACCTTCCGCCTCTTGGCTGTTGGGATGTCCCTTTGGGCACCCGCAGACGCCCGAAAACCCGAACCATGTCACCGACTTTGGGCATCTCCCGCAAATACGCTAACCGTTCCCGCCACATCACGCCCTCCACTTGGCTCGTTTCATCCTTCAGCGTGAAGTAGGCATGACCGCTTTGATAGACTTGCCATCGGGAAATTTCGCCCCGCACCCAAAAGCCTTGCAAAATGGGGTCGCCGTTGATCAACTCCCGCACATAGTCGTTGAGTTGGGTGACGGTGAAAACGAACCCTTCCGACTCCGCTGGCTCTTCCCAACGAAGGCGCTCCAAAAACTGTTGCCACGCCTCGTCAATATCGCCGAGCGGTTCATTGATTTCCTCCCAAGCCCATTGCTCCACGCTCATCACCTCCGCCCTCAATTTTGCGACACCTTTTTGCCTCCCTCTTCAGCCCACCCTTGAAAGCAGCGGGATGGCAAACTGAGAGGGCGGTGATGGCGATGCGACCGTTGGCGCAAGTCGGCGATGTCGCACTGGAAGGCGACGAGGCACGACGCCTTTGGCGGTTGCGCTCCCCTGCTTATGCGCTGACCTTTGGGGTCATCGGGCGAAGACAAGTTGCCCTGCTGGGTTGGCAAAACCCTACCACGCAAACGCAATGGCTCAAAGCCCCCGTTCCCCTTTTCGGTTTTGCGGCGACCCTTAACGGTGTCCCCGCCACTTCCTTGCAACCTTCCAATGATGCGGGTGCTTTTGCGTTGGAAAAAGTGGAGCACGAAACGGGCGCAAAGCAATTGACGATGCGTTTTCAATTGCGGCACGAACGGTTGGGTGTCGTGGCAGTCGTTTCCCTTCGTGCCCTTGATGGTGTCCCCGCTTTGGAGACAGGGTTCTCCTTGCGCAACGAGGGCAATGAAACGGTAACCGTCAGCGGATTGTGCCCACTCCTGCTGATGCTCCATTGCGCCTCGCCCTTGGCGGCTTTGACATTGACAGGTGGGCATTACGACGAAAAGTTCCCGCCCAGCGGATTCACCCTTTCTGAGCATGAATTGCGCAAGGACACGACGGTGCAGATTGATTGCGGGAGTGCAGGGCGTTCATCGCAAAAGGACATCGCTTGGTTTGCGTTGGGCAGAAAGGATAGCGAAGGTGTTGCGGAGGGATTCGTCGGTGGGCTGGCATGGAGCGGACGATGGCGAGGTGTCCTTCAACGAGACAGCGAGACGATAACCGTTCGGATGGAAGCGACGGAAGTTACCCACCGCTTGTCTCCCTCTGCGACGCTATCCTCGCCATCGGCGTTTCTCGTGCCTTTCGTGGGCGATTGGGACGAAGCGGGATGGCAATGGCATCGGAGTTTGCTCCGCCTCTGTTGCCCGCCGTCGCCTCCCGATTTCCCTTGGGTGCAGTTCAACACTTGGTTTGGCTGGACGACTCGCATTGATACGGCGACTTTGCGACGGGAAGCGGATATCGCTGCCGATTTGGGTTGCGAGGTGTTCGTCGTGGATGCGGGTTGGTATGACGGTTGTGGCACGGGTGACTTCGGACATGGATTGGGCAACTGGGTGGAGCATCAAGAGAAGTTTCCCGACGGGTTGCGGGCGCTCTCGGATTATGTGCACCGCAA
>Ga0209289_100119_pt1 | contig 48971 bp, 45 predicted proteins | sample GXS110809BmetaG_FD_184121 | JGI IMG/M metagenome (GOLD analysis project Ga0209289, IMG submission 184121) | Hot spring microbial communities from Gongxiaoshe hot spring, China to study Microbial Dark Matter (Phase II) - GXS 110809B (SPAdes)... ... | reverse complement strand
TGTGCCGAAGCGATGCGGTCACTTTGAAGGCAAGCAAGTCATTCCTGCAGAGGAAATGGTGCTTAAACTCAAAGCGGCTCAAAAAGCAAGAACCGACAAGAACTTCGTCATCATCGCGCGAACGGATACTCGTGAAGTTTATGGGCTTGAAGAAGCCATCAGGAGAGCGAACATGTATGGCGACGCTGGCGCCGATGTCGTGTTTATTGAGGCACCGCTCTCGGTCGCTGAACTTGAGACTATCGCTCAGCGCGTGCCATACCCAAAGTTTGTCAATATGCTGACTGGTGGCAAGACGCCAATTTTGACGGCAAAAGAATTAGAGCAGATGGGCTACAAAATCGTCGTCTACCCCATTGACACTTTGCTTGTGACGGCTAAAGCGGTGATGGAGTTGGCGAAAACGCTAATGGAAACCGGCACAACTTTGACGATGCGCGACCGAATGGTTGACTTTGATGAACTCAAAATGATTTTGGGAGTTGATGAGTGGTTGAACTTAAGGGACGAGTTGAAAGCGATGTAACAGCAATTCCCACCTTGAGTTTGGTAAGAAATCGTTCTCAACCTAAAGCGGGCGGGACAATTTGCCAGTAAAGGCGACGCATGGCTCGTTTTTGCTGAAACAGCGATTTACTCGGTTTGGGCGGATGTGGCGGGTTGTCGTAGTCAAAACTTGCGACAGTGGCTTCTCCATCACCAACTTCAATGACGCAACCGACTTGACCATTGTATTTGCGCAATTCTTTGCCCGTAATCTCTGCGATGATATTTTCGGCGACTATCAAGGCTTGTTTTTGAGCAGCCGTTAACGCTTTCGGTGTCGCCAAATTGGTGCAATCGCCGATAGCGTAAACTCGTTCTTGACCTTGAACCTGCAAAGTGTAGCGATCGGTGGGCAAAAATCCCTTTGCGTCACCGTAACCTGATTTTCTGACTAACTCAACACCGCAGTGCGGTGGAACAAGCACGAACAAATCTGCCGTCAACTCAGTCCCATCCATTGAAATGGCTTTTCGGTTGGCAGGGTCAAAGGTCTCCAGCGTAAAGAAGGGGACAAGCCTTATCCCAAAGCGCTCAAACCGCTCCTCAAAGATGGGCACAATGGGTTCAATGTGAAAGACACGGGGCAAAGGTGTAGCGTAAATGAGTTCAACTTTGTCTCGTAAACCTTTGCGGACGAGATGTTCGTGAAGGAGACAAACGAACTCAATGGGTGATGGTGGACACTTGTAAGGCAAACCGCCGACACCTACGACAATTGTCCCGCCTTCAAAATTCGCCAATACTTCCCGTAATTTGACTGCTGCATCAGCAGTGTGAAAGTGATGAGCACCTTCAGACAGTCCCTCAATTTCAGATGGATTGGGTTCGCAACCTAATGCCAGCACGAGAAAATCGTAACTTAGCCTTCCGCCATTGAAGTGAACGGTTCGGTTTTCCAATTCAATGCCCGTCACGGGTTTGGCGATGACCTTCACTCGGTCATAGACAATGCTTCTCAGTCGCCTTTGCAACTTCTTCGGCTCAACTTCCCCAAAGGGGACATAAAGCCAGCCTTGTTGGTATGTGTGGACGCCCGTTGTATCAACGAGCGTTATTTGCACATCTTCGGGTGCAAGCAGTGCCAATCGGTTCGCTGTCACGACGCCACCGACACCTCCGCCGACAATGATTACCTGTGTTGCCACTTTTTATCACCTCCTTTATGCGGGCTTGCATCAAGGCATCGGATATTGAAGGTGCGACAATTTCAAGCGCTGGAGTGCATTGTTAAGCCACTCCATTCGCTCTCGCCAGCGAGAGAACTCTTCGGGCAAAAAGCACAACTCCCTCAATCGTTCAGCGATATAAGCGATGTCGTCAGGCGTGAATTGGTTGCCGAATTGTTCCAGCAGCATAACTATATCGGCTTGGTCTAAGTCTCTTTTGCCTTCTGTGGGTCTCTCCCACGCTGCCAACAGTTTCATGAGCACTAAATCTCGTGGCGCTACGACTTTTACAGGCACACCTTCAAAAGTGCTTTCTTGAGCGTTGAGGACTGCTGCCCTTTGGTATCTCAATGTTGCGATGAGGACATCCAGTCTGGTGTCGTCAATTTGGAAAAACATCACTTGAGCCGTCCCGCGAGAGTAGTGAGGTCTCAGAAGTTGCAAGAGTTTTCCTGCGTCTTCCTGAAGCACCAAGATGTCCACATCCTGAGTGGTGCGAGGGATAGCGTAGTGAGCGACGGCTAAGCCACCAACGAGGGCATAGCGGATGCCGTTTGCGTTCAATTGCTCAAAAAGCCACTTCAAAGTTTCCGCCCGCATAAACTTTTCCCCCCTAAACGGATTTCCGAACTCCCCCAAAGCCACTGCCGTCTCCAGAGCATTTTTGCCAGGCATTAGCAATTCGTCGCGCGTGTGTTGTGGGAAGGACATGTAAATCACCGCTTTCTTCGCTTCGTTTCTGCTTCCATCAAGGCATAGAGCATGTAAAGTTCATTGGCGAACCTGTATTCACCGCTGCTGGTTCGCTTCAATACCGCCAAATCAACCATTCGCCTCAAGAAATTGTCAGCACCTTTAAGTTCACGCCTTCTGATTGTCCCGCCGGAACTAAACGCTATTCGTGCGCACTGGCGCAAAAGTTCGCGATATCTTTCGCTTCGCAACGCCTCATAAACTTGGCGGTCAAGGTATTTGCGCCCGACCACCTCAGCAGCAGCGATTAATCCTCGTGCCACATCGTCTAAGTCAACGAGATTATCGCTATTAGCCCAGAACACCGCGTCGCCAACTTCGTGCATTAGTGCTGGGTAACCTCCGCTGGCTTTGACCATAGCATCTAAAGCATCGCGGTCAACTTTAATTCCTGCTTGGTCTTCAAACGCTTTGCGGAAAAATTCAGCGACGAATTCGTCTTCCAAACGGCTCAGGACGATGACATCAAAGATGCGTGCGATTGAAGGTTGGCTCTTCATCATTTCGTCCCTTCGTTCAGGTAAGCCGACCAAAACGAGAGAAAAAGGCGTTGGTTGCCCACTTGTGGCGAGACTGTCAACCAAACTTTTAATGAAGTGAGCAAACTCTGGCAGAGGCGCTATCCCGTTAAGATCATCCAAAATTACCAGCCAACCTCTACCTTCCCGATTGGCTTGAATTAGCGAGTCTGCCAAAATGGCAGGAAAATCAGAGACGATTTGCCTTCGGTCTTCCGGAGCGAGATGAAGCCTAACGATAGTTCCGAAAAGCCCAAGTTCCACTTTCTCCACAAATCTTCCCAGCAACTTCTTTGCCCTTTCCCACCAACCCTGTTGCCTTGCGCGGATGAGCATGTCGGTTACTATTCGTTCTATTGCATCCTCAAGGGATTTTGCTCTTAAGCCCAAGTAACTGTGGACGGTGTATCCGTTCCAGAGGAACTCAACTTGCGCTGCTAACACTTGAGCCACTGAACTTTTTCCTATGCCTCTTTCGCCTGTGATGAAGGCACATTCAACCCGCTGTTGATTGAAAGATTGTGACACCAGCCGTTTCAATCTCTCAAGTTCCCTTTGCCGGCCCACAAAAAGTTCAAGCGTAACAGGTCGTCCCGGCGTAAAGGGACTTTGCTTTTCAATCAATGCCAACTCACCCCACAGAAATGAATTTGCCCGGTTAAGTCAACAAAACTTAGACTGTATTCCCTTCACGGGAACTGAACGAGCGTTATGACTTCGTAGCCTTGCAATTTCTCCCGACCTTTCAAGTCGGTCAGTTCAATGACGAAGGCGAAGGAATCAATGATGCCACCTGCTTGAAGGACGAGCCTTGCTGAAGCATGAGCGGTTCCACCTGTCGCCAGCAAGTCATCCATGATGAGAACCCTTTGCCCAGGCTTGACAGCGTCAACATGCATTTCAAGTGCTTCAATGCCATATTCAAGGGCGTAGTGGACTTTGTAGGTCATGTAAGGCAACTTGCCAGATTTTCGCAGTGGCACGAAACCAGCACCGAGCCGAACCGCAAGGGGCGCAGCGAAAATGAATCCTCGCGATTCAACGGCAGCGATAACATCAATTTCCCGCCCCTCATAAATCTGGGCGAAAGCATCAATGACCTTTCGGAAAAGGTCAGGGTTTTGGAGCACGGGAGTGATGTCCCTGAACAAAATGCCCGGCTTAGGAAAGTCAGGGATACTGCGAATGGCTTCCTTCAACCCCTGAACAACAGGCAAAACACTCATCTCTTTTCAACCTCCTTTTGCTCAAAGAGTTTGAGTTCAAGCGACACAATCCACCTGCCCTTGCTATCGCATCGCTTTGAAGTGCGATAGCCATGTCTCCCCCAGGAGCAGTAATGCACTAAGCAAAACAAAAATCGGGAAAAGTTCCCGCCATTGAGCAACTTGCCTTGTCCAAACCCTTTGCCTGTAGTCGTTCAAATCCCTTAGCAAGGTTGAAACTTCCTGCCTTGCATTAAGGGGCAAATAAACTTTGCCACCAGTTTTGCTGGTGATGTTTTGAAGGGTTTCAAGGACAAGTTTTGAGAAAGCGATTTTACCTTGCAAATCTCGCTTGTAGCCTTTGATGATGCCTGTTTCACTCAATTCAGGGACAGCAGCGCCTTTTTCCGTCCCGATAGCAAAAGCGAAAACTGGAATGCCAAATTTCGCACATTCAGCCGCTGCTTGCTTCCAATTGCTTCCTTGATCCTCGCCGTCAGTTATCAACAGAATGATGCTCCCTCTTGGTTCTCGTTTCTGCTTTCCAATCACAAGTTTGAACGAAGCCTTCAAACCTTCAGCGATGTAAGTTGTCGGGTTGTAAACCATGACGGAAGGCGAAATCAAGTCAAGGTATGTTCTGACGATGCTCAAATCGTGGGTGAGGGGACAAAGTGGGAAGCCACTGCCACCAAAAGCGACAAGCCCTACTCGGTCGCCCGGTTCAAGTCGCTCTAAAAGGTTGGCAATTAACGCTTGAGCGAACTCCAACCTTGATGGTTTTATGTCCTCGCAAAGCATGCTGTGGGAGACATCAAGGCAAAAAACAATGTCAACGCCTTGAACGGGGACATTGACCTTGCCAGCGAAATATCGTGGTTGAGCCAAAGCGATGGTCAGCATTAAAGTTGAAGCGCCGAGCAAAAAACTTTGCAATTTCGCTCGCTTCCACCATCGGCTCAATTCGTTAGCGCTAAGCCAAAAAGTCAAACGCTTCCTCTTCTGTTTCATTCCCCACCCAATTGCCAGCAAAGCGAGCGCCCAAAAAGGTATCAGCCAAAAGGCTTGTGGTCGCACAATGTCAATCATCGGCATATCTCATGGCACCCTCCGCCACAAGGCATGAACGAGTAAACTTTCAGCCAGCAAGCAAGCAAGAGCAATAGCAATTAACCAAGCAGCCAATTCTGTTCGCTTTTGCTCTTTTCGGACAATAAGGGGTGCAGTTTCAAGTTGCAAAATGTAGCGTAAAACCGATGCCAAAGTTGACCTATCGGCAGCGTAAAAGTAAGCACCTTCAGTTCGCTGTGCAATTTCACGCAATAAAGGTTCGTCAAATCCAGCAATCCGACCAAATTGGGTTTTTCCAGTTAGAGGGTCTTGCCAACTGACCGTGCCAGAGGCAGTTCCGATGCCGATAGTGTAAACCCTGACTCCTGTTACTGCTGCAATTCTCGCTGCGTCCCTTGGTTGAACTTGCCCAGCATTGTTCATGCCATCAGATAGCAAAATGACCACTTTACTTTTTGCTGGCGAATTTTGAAACCTTCTCAAAGCAATAGTCAATCCATCACCGATGGCTGTCCCGTCTTTAACCGTTCCATCCCGTGCGTTTTGGACTTGCTCAAGGGTTTCAAGGAAGAATTCGTAGTCGTCGGTGAGGGGACATTGAGTGTAACTTTCGGCTGCAAAAACCACTAAGCCCAGACGGTCGCCTCCACGCTTTTCCCGCAGCGCTTCAAGAAACTGCCGAATTACTTTCTTCGCCGCTTCCATTCGGTTAGGCAGGAAGTCAGTCGCCATCATACTCCCTGAAATGTCCAGAGCGAAAATGATGTCAATTCCTTCGGTGCGAACTTCTTCCCACCGAACAAGTTGCGGTCTCGCCAAAGCAAGAAGCAAGGCGAGCAGGCTAACTCCACGCAAAAATTTTGAAACCTTTTGTCGCCAATTTGTTCCGCTCATTCCGAACAGTTGAAGGTAAGGGTAAGGCAACGCCAATGGTTTGCGTTTCAAAAACAAGACTAACCACAAAATAGCCGCTATGAGAGCAAGCCAAACTTGAGCGAAGGTCAAAGTCACCATCTCAGCAACACCATTCCAAAATAGTAGCGTGGAGGGAAAGATTTCGTCAATATGAGATTGCTCATTTGGGCGACAGAAATCGGCAAGAAAAACCCATCCCAACGGGCAAAGCCTTTCCGTGACAACATTTTATCAGGTGAAAAAAGTGATGGACGGAAAACCTTTGTTGGGAGTGCGGGTTTTGGTGACACGAGCGGAAGAGCAAGGGGAAGAACTGGCAAGTAAACTTGAAGTTTTGGGAGCAGTTGCTGTTAAGTTGCCTTTGATAAGGATTGAGCCAAACAAAGACGAAAGACTGCTTGATGAAGCCATCAAAAGAGTTTTGGCTCAAGACTACGATTGGGTCGTCTTTACCAGCGTTCACGGTGTCAGCACATTTTTTGATCGGCTGAAAAAGTTTGGTGCTGACTTGAAAGCACTCAACCTCGTCAAGTTCGCCGTCATCGGTCCAGCAACGGGCAGAGCCCTTGAGCAGTTCGGTTTCAAACCAACATTGATGCCAGAAGAGTTCACCAACGAAAGTTTGGCAAATTCCCTTGAGGGGATTTTAAAAAGTTGCAAATGTGAGCGACCACTTAAGTTTCTAATCTGGCGAGCGAAAGGTGCTCGTGAGATTTTGACAAAAAGGTTGAGGCATCTTGGAGCAATTGTTGACGAATTTCACGCCTACGAAACAACACCTAACTACCTCAGCGAGCCAAAATTGAGGGAGATTTTCAGCGAACCTATCCAAATCGTTACCTTCACCAGTCCGTCAACGGTGCGGGCTTTTTTTGAAATCCTCGGCAAAGCAAGGGCGAGGCAAATTCTTGAAAGTGCAGCAGTTGCAGCGATCGGTCCAGTCACAAAACAGGCTTGTGAAGAGTTTGGAATTGAACCGCAAATTGTCGCAAAGGTTCACACAATTGATGGGCTTGTGAGCGCAATCGTTTCTTGGGTTGAAAGCAAAGGAAAGTGGCAGCCTAACTGAAAATTTGTTTGTTAGCGAAAGGAGGCGAAAAAGGCAATGGCGAAACCGACGATTGGAATTGGGGTCATTGGCTACGGGTTGATGGGGCGTGTTCACACTTACGCTTGGCGGACAATCCCGCTCCTTTACAACGGTGAACCCTGCAACATCAAGTTGGTCGCTGTCTGCGATGTCAACGAAAAGGCTGGCGAAGCAGGGCGAGAACAAGCAGGTTTCTTCTTCCGCACTACCGATTACCGTGAAGCCATCAACCATCCCGAAGTTCAAGTCGTTGACATTTGTGTCCCAAACCGCTGGCACGCCGAAATTATCCGAGAGGCATTGCAGGCGGGCAAACATGTCTATTGCGAAAAGCCACTCGCTTACAGTTACGAGGAAGCGAAAGAACTTGCCTCTATGGCTCGCGAGGCAAAGAAACGGGGAATCAAAGTTCAAGTTGTTTCCGAATATCGTTTCTTCCCTGCAACGATGAAGGGGAAAGAATTGGCGCAAAACGGTTTCATCGGTCGGCTCTTTCATTTCCGAGGCTGCTACCTGCATTCAGGTTATGTTGACCCCAACAGACCATTGGAATGGCGGTTGCGCAAGGAAATTATCGGCGGTGGAGTTTTGGTTGACTTAGGACCACACCTTTTGGACTTGATGCTTTGGTTGCTTGAAGGCATTGACGGACCAGTTTCCGTTTGTGGCATGGCAGAGACTTTCGTCAAAGAGCGACCGCTGCCTGAAGACCCAAGCAAGAAAGCGACCGTTGAAGTTGACGATGCTGCCTCAGCCCTCATCAGGTTCAAAAGTGGCGCTTTGGGCTATGTTGAGTTCTCGCGAGTCGCAACGGGGACTGAAGATGAACTTCGGTTTGAAATTCACGGCGATAAAGGCGCAATAGCGTTCAACCTGATGGAGCCAAACTGGATTTGGGTTTTTGACCGAACGCAACCCCAAAGCGAATGGGGCTTCAAAAAACTCTCAACAGTGCAAAAATATCCGCCACCTGCCTCTTACCCTTCCCCAAAGTTCACTTTGGGTTGGATGCGTTCTCATGCCCATGCCCAATTTTGCTTCCTTGACTCTATCGTCAACGACAAGCCAACAAAGCCAGATTTTGATGACGCTCTGAAAGTTCACGAATTGATGGAAGCCATTTACAAATCTGCCCAAAATCGCAAATGGGTTGATTTGCCGTTAGGTTAAACAAAACTTGTGGAAGGAGGAATGTGCAGTGAAGCAAAACCATCGTATGCTTAACATCATCGTTTTCGTTTCCGACACATTGCGCCGTGACCATCTGGGTTGCTACGGCAACACAAAAATCCGCACGCCTAACATTGACAAGTTTGCTCAGATGAGCACCGTCTTTGACCGAGCCTATTGCGGTTCTTATCCCACAATTCCAGCACGAACCGACTTGTTCACTGGCAAATGGACTTTCCCCCATCGCGATTGGTCTCCCCTACCCCGCGATGAAATTGTCTTGTCCCAATTGCTCTCTCAATCAGGTTACACGACCATGATGATTGTTGACACACCCCACATGGTTCGCGATGGTTACCATTTTGACAGGGGATTTCACGGCTTCATCTGGGTTCGCGGGCAGGAAAACGAGCGTTACAAAACTGACCCGATTGATGTTAAGTTTCCTTGCGACCCTAAAAAGTGCCGCAACCCTTACACATCCCTCGTCCAATACTTGCGAAATACTGCTGACCGACGATACGAGGAAGACTACTTCGCAGCGAGGACAGTGACCGAGGCAATGCGATGGCTTGAGGGAAATTACAAGCGAGAGCGTTTTTTCCTCTACCTCGACCTTTTTGACCCTCATGAGCCTTGGGATCCACCACGCCACTACACTGAAATTTACGCCGACCCGAATTACAACGGTGAGGAAGTAATCTATCCCCGCTATTGGTATTGGCGTGATTTTCTGACCGAGGCAGAGTTGAGTCACTGTCATGCCCTTTACTGCGGGGAAATCACAATGGTTGACTATTGGTTCGGGAGACTGATGGCGAGGCTTGAAAGTTTGGATTTGCTTGATAAAACCGCAATCATTTTCACCAGCGATCACGGCTTTTACTTTGGCGAGCATGGCATCATTGGTAAGGCTCTTTTTGAAGAGCGGGAAGGTCGCAACATAATGCACAGGTCGCCAATTTACGATGAAGTTGCCCGCATCCCACTCCTGATTTATGTGCCTGGCGCAAAACCTTCAAGGTGCAACGCTTTCACTGGTTTTGTTGACTTGATGCCGACAATTTTGGAGTTGGCTGGAGTTTATGTTCCAGATTCCGTTCAAGGCAAATCTTTGATGCCCTTCATTCGTGGCGAAGGACCTGAATGGCGTGATTTCTTCGTAACTTCTTGGGCTATCATTCAGGCTCCAAAGGAAACCATAACAAGAGCCGTTGACGGAACCGAAAGGCTCGTTCTATCTTCGCGACCATCAACTATCCACACCGAAGAGTGGACTTTGATTTACAGCGTTGCCGAAGATGAAGCCGAACTTTACCACACAGCCAGCGACCCAAAGCAGGAGCGAAATGTCATCAAGCAATATCCTCAAGTGGCTCAAGGAATTCACGCCAAGTTTCTGCGCTTCCTTGAAGATTGCGGGACGAAAGAGGATTTCATCAATTTGCGCCGAACCATCAAATTGATTTGAGCGCAGGGCAGATGAAATCCGACCGAAGGAAAACACGATGACTGAATTCACAAGACTTCAGCCAACAGCGACGAAGTAAATGGCAAAAGCGAAGGGTGCGATGGTGGTGGCAAGGTTGTCCTTTTTGCTTGCATTGTGTTTGTTGGCGTCACAAATTTTCGTGGCGGAAGACGAGCAGAAAGGGGCGAGAAAGTTGGAACGAACGCTGCAAATTATTGTCGTGACAGGCGGGCACGATTTTGAGCGTGAGGAATTCTTCAAGATGTTTGACAGTTTCAAGGGCATCAAATGGGAAGAGCGAAAGCAACCGCAAGCAAACGGGATTTGGTTGGGCGAAACTCTCCGCAACTATGATGCCGTTGTCCTCTACGACATGTTTCAGCAAATTAGCGAAGAACAAAAGCAAGGCATGGTTAGGTGGCTTAGGGACGAAGGTAAGGGTTTGGTGGCGCTTCATCACAGCATCGCAAATTACCAGCAATGGGACGAATATGTGCAAATCATCGGTGCAAAATACTTCCTTGCCTATGGCAAAGCGCCCGACGGAAAAGAGTTTTCCCGTTCCCAACCTCACCACGACATTCGTTTCACTGTCAAAGTGGTTGACAAAAACCATCCAGTCACTAAGGGTTTGCCTGAGCAGTTTGAAATCGTGGACGAAACTTACAAAGGTTGGTGGCTTGCTCCAAATGTCCACAAATTGCTTGTCACTGACCATGATTTAAGCGAGCCGTGTGTTGCTTGGGCAAAGGGATATGGCAAGGCGAAAGTCGTTTACATCCAGTTGGGGCATGGTCATACCGCTTACAATAACCCAAATTTCAGAAGGCTCGTCCAAAACGCAATTCTTTGGGTCGCAAGTGAAGATTGAGCAATTCATGCCAATTCCTCTGGGCATCTTTGATGGCGAATGTGGAACTCAAAATCTTCAGGGGCAATTTTCAATGCCGACAGCAGCGGATTAGGTGCGGTGTCGCCAAGGGGGCAGAAACAATTGCCTTGCATCTGCTTTCCGACGCTCCCAAGCAACTCAATATCCTCAGGTCTCGCATCGCCGTTGTGAAACCTTTCAAGGACTTTCACGAGCCAGAGTGTTCCCTCACGGCAAGGAGTGCATTTGCCACAAGACTCGCGCATGTAAAACTTTGTCAAGCGGAGTGCGATTTTGACGAGACATGTCCCCTCAGCGATGACTACGACCCCAGCAGAACCGGCTGCCGAACCTGCTGCCTGAAGGGATTCAAAATCCATCGTGACTTTCAAGGATGTTTCCCTGTCAAGCATCGGCGATGATGAACCGCCGGGAATGACGGCTTTAATTTTCCGACCATCCAACACACCACCAGCGTATTCAATGAGTTCACGCAAAGGGATGTTGGTGGGAAACTCGTAAACTCCAGGTCGGTTGACATGACCGCTGACAGCGAACAACCTCGTTCCTGGACTTCGTTCTGTTCCCCATTGACGATACCATTGCGCTCCGTTCAGGATTATTGGCGGAATTCGCGCTAATGTTTCAGCGTTGTTGATGAGGGTAGGTTTGCCGAAAGCGCCGACAGTTGCGGGGAATGGTGGTTTGAGGCGGGGTTCACCTCTGTTGCCTTCAAGAGATTCAAGCAGAGCAGTTTCCTCACCGCAAATGTAAGCGCCAGCGCCACGATGGATTATGATGTCGCAGGAAAAAATTGAGCCCAAAATGTTTTTGCCAGCAAGCCCATGTTGGTAGGCTTGATGGACTGCTTGCTTCAGGATTTGGTAAGGTTTGCCGAATTCACCCCTTATGTAAACGAAGATTTTTTCCGCTTGGATTGCGTAGGCTGCTATGAGTGCGCCTTCAATTATGGCATGGGGGTCATTTTCCAAAATCAACCTGTCCTTGAAAGTTCCCGGCTCACTTTCGTCGCAGTTGACGCAGACATACTTTGGGAAGATGTTTTTCGGCACGAAACCCCATTTAAGTCCCGTTGGAAAACCCGCACCACCACAACCTCGCAACCCAGAAGCCTTCACAATCTCAACAACTTCATCGGGTGTCAGTTCCTTGACCACTTTTCGCAATGCCTGATAACCGTCGTGTTCTATGTAAACCGAAATGTCCGTGCTGTTTGGTATCCCTACCCTTCGTTTGACAATTGGCACTTCTTGCACCATACCCATCACCTTGCTTGATTGTATCTCAAGTCTTTCGCCGAACGAATAAGTGCTCTGATGATTTTGCGTTGGATTTGGCAGGGATGCTATATCGTTTTGACAGGAGTAAAATTTTTGTGGCGCTGGTAATCTCCCAGCGCCTACTTAAAACTTCAGGAGGTGGTCGCAATGTTAGCGCGCAAGTTAAGTGCTGAATTCATAGGCGTTTTCGCTTTGGTGTTTATTGGTGTAGGTGCGTTAATTGTGCAGGGAGATTTGGGCGGCGTGAAATACAGGCTGTGGTTGAGAAGGAATTGGGCAAGGTTGGGACGATGATGAAATTTAAACCTGAATCGCTCCTCATCACCGCTTTATCTTTCAGGTTGACTCTTACCGTTTTGGTCTATGCCTTTTAGGCTGTTTCCTTTCACTTCAATCCCGCAGTGACTTTAGGCTTGGCTGCTGTTGGTCGGTTCCCTTGGAAGTATGTCCCAGCATATTGGTTGGCTCAGATTTTAGGCGCAGTTTTTGCGGGACTTTTAATTTGGGGTTTGATGCCCGAAGGCATTAATTTGAACTTCGGTGCCACAATTGTCAGCATCTCCACTTCCCTACCCTTTGCTTTCATCGCTGAAGCAGTTCTGACTTTCCTTTTAATGTTGGTTTTCATGTCTGTCGCTACAGATAAGCGCTTCCCATCTGCTGCTTCGGGTCTGGCTATTGGGTTGACAATTACTGTGGCTTATTTGATGCTCGGAACGCACACTGGCGCTTCTTTGAACCCTGCCCGTTCCATCGGCTCTGCCATCGTAGCAATTCAAGTTGAACCTGAAGGGATAAGGCAAATTTGGCTTTACATCCTTGCACCATCAGTTGGTTCAATTGCTGCTGTTTCCCTCTACGAAAGTTTGCGCCTGAAAGAGTTCGCTAAAAATGCGCCAGAAGATTTACCCAGTGCAGGATAGGAACTGAGTTAAACTGCAAAAACTCCCATCGCTCTGAACTTCATGTATCGCTGCTCTTTCAACTTTTGTGGTGAAATTTGTTTTAACTCATCAAGGTGACGGAGAAGTGCTTCTTTGACGGCAAGTGCTGTTTCCAAAGGTTTTCTGTGAGCGCCTCCGAGCGGTTCGGGAATTATTTCGTCAATGACGCCGAGTTGAAAAGCGTCTTGAGCCGTAAGGCGCAACGCTTCAGCGGCTTTCGGAGCAAGTTTCTCATCACGCCAAATGATTGCTGCACAACTTTCGGGTTGGATGACAGAGTAGGTTGCATTTTCAAGCATCAAGACCCTGTTAGCGACAGCAAGGGCAATTGCTCCGCCGCTTCCACCTTCGCCAATTATCACTGCGATGTTCGGAACAGTCATTCCCGCCATGAACATTTGGCAGTTAGCAATTGCGCCACAAATGTTTCGTTCCTCATCTTCATCAAGGCAAGCGGCGCCTGGGGTGTCAACAAAAGTTATGAGCGGTTTTTGCCACTTTTCAGCAAGTTGCATTAACCTCAATGCTTTCCTGTAACCTTCAGGATGGGGCATCCCGAAATTTCGCGTTAGTCTTTCTTGTGAGTCACGACCTTTCTGCTGTCCAACGACGACAACAGGTTGACCATTAAGCCAAGCCAAACCCCCAACAATTGCTGGGTCCTCACCGTAAAGTCGATCGCCGTGCAACTCAACGAAGTCATCAAAGATAGTGTTGATGTAGTCAAGGCTATATGGGCGCATCGGGTGGCGGGCGAGCAAAACTCGTTCGTATGGCGTCAGCGATTGAAGTCGCTGCTTCAGTTCAATTTCCAACTGCTTCGCCTGAACTTCATCGCCACTTTCAAGCAACTTTTGAATTCGCTCCTCCAACTCGGCTATTTCCTGTTCAAAGGGCAAGGAATTTTGGTTCACAACAATAACCCCCCTTATAACTTGCTTCCAAATTGCTGGAGGACTGCTTCAGTAAAGTCTTGTATCCCCTTTGTTCGTCAGTCACTGACTTCCGCTGCTGCCAGATTTAGGGGCAGCCCTGACCACGACTTCAAAAAATCTTTCGTCCCAATCATCGTTTTCTTCAACATTGATGACAAAGGCGTAAATGATATCTTCGCTACCATGATTTGGCGGGAGTTGAACGCTGCCTTTCCACCGCTTCTTTGATAAGTCAAAAGCCGTCACGGAAGTGAGCCTGACAGAGAAAAGGACAAAAGCGAAAGGAGTCCCAAACTGGCGTATAACATCAACCCTCGCATCATCTCCCCTCGTTGCCTCAACTTCTACCAAAACTGTTCCGCCTCCTGATGGTAACTCTGTTGGCTCAATTTTGACGCTCAAAATTTTGAACTCTCTGAGCGGGTTGCCAGTGCAACTGAGCAAAGGCAAAAGGCAAACAAGTGAAAGTAACATGTGAAACTTTTTCATTTTCAACTCACCCCTTTCAACTCATCATGAGTGGCACACCAAAATAATTAAGCCAACACCAACCAAAGAAAGCAAGAACCAAACAATTGATGTCGCCAAAGAGATTTGCCAAGATGGATGGTAGGTGCTCTCAAGATGCATTCCAAGCACATACTCGCAAACAGCCACGATGAATGTGACTTACTGCGAACTTACAAATTTTTCATAATGGTGTTAACTCAGAACCCAAGCCAGGCTTTTTGGAGACGAGAGTTGCAAGTGCTTTCTTTGCACCTGCGTGGTTTGGGTCAATTTGCAATGTCGCTTCAAAGCAATCAATGGCATCGCTGTTCCGCCCCATGCGCCAATAGACAACGCCGAGGTTATACCAGACGGAGGCAACGGTAGGACGAATTTCCTTTGCTTGCTCAAAACATTCTGCTGCTTCTTCCCAACGCTGGGCTAACGAATAGGCAGCACCAAGCCAAAAGAGAGCATCAAATGAGTCAGGTTTCATTTGCACTGCTTGCTCAAGGACGGGGATTGCATCGTTGGGGCGGTTCTGTTGGACGGCTTTACTTCCCTTTTGTAACAACTCATTGAATTGGTCACTGGCATGCATACTTTCTGCCATCCCGCTCACCCCCTTTGGTGAGCACAAGCGAAAATTGTGTCCATTAGAATTGTTGCATCACGAAAAATTGTGCGTCAAGTCAAGTTTGTTTGACAGGGAAAAACCCTTTCGCCTTCTGCTCGGTTTTTGAGACAACTATGGCAACAGAGTGATAAAATGTGACTGGCAAGAACGGTTACGAACGAGAGCATCAGGAGTGTCTGCTGGTAACTTTAGGACTTACGCAGTTGGGATGAGTTCATAGAAAGGCTGAGCCAAATAGGCGCGAATAGCATCCCAAAGGATCATTGCCTTCGCCTCATACCAACTCATCCCTGTCCGCAAGCGATAAACCTAAAGCCTCAAAAAAGCCCTCAAGAGGATCGCCACCCCTTTGCGAACCTGTGCACTCCCCGCCCCCAAGCACTGCTTCAAAGCACGATGATACACCTCTATCCCCCAGCCCTGCTTCTTCAACTTCGCCCTCTTCTCTTCCGTCATCTTATACCGCTTCAAAAAATTTTTGCAAAATGATGTAGGGCGTGGCTTCCACGCCACGCCGACAAATCCTATCGGCGCAGGACGGAGCCTGCGCCCATGTCGGCACGGGACAGAGCCCGTGCCCTACATTCCGATAATTTAGGGACTTGTCATAAAACTGAAAGTGGCAGGGGATGAGGGCTTTCCCATCCGTCAAGAGCAAGGTCAAAAACCACCCTTTGGTGTTTGCCACTCCAATGATAGGTCAAAAGTTCCATCTTTTGGGCGTAGGGCTTGTCTAAAGGCTGTCTTTGCAGCAGGCGGGTAAAGGCATCGTGAGCGGGGGTATTTTGGCTTTCTGGTTGGCATCTTTCTGCCTCAGTGCAGGTAAAGGTCTTCTTTGCAGCGATGAGGGAGTGGATGTAATCAAGTTCATCGCACTTTGCTGCGTTCATCGGCTATCGCCTTCTGTTGACAAGTTGGTCTTTATGTGCTAACAGTAGGACAACGAAGGGGTTTGCAGTCAACTGCGTAACTCCTAAACTTGATGGCAGGAAAATCAACAAAAGGAGGCGAAAAGGGCATGGGTAAGTTTAAGCAAGATTTGAGTTGGTGGTGCTTTGCGAGGAAAGAGGTTGACATCAAAAAACTCCTTAAGGAGGCAAAGGCGATTGGCTATGCTGGGTTTGAACTTGTCCCAAGGGAGTGGTGGGACCCAATCAAGGAGGAAGGGCTTGAAATTGTGACTATTGGAGGACACGGAACTTTGACGGATGGCTTGAACCGAAAGGAAAATCACAACCGCATTCAGGAAGAAATCCTGCGCAACTTGGAACTGGCAAAGCAATATGGCATCAAAATTCTGCTCTGCTTTTCGGGCAACAAAGGTGGTTTGAGCGATGAAGAAGGAATTGAAAACACCACTGAAGGTTTGATGAGAGTTGCAAAGGCTGCCGAGGAAGCAGGTGTCACTTTGGCGCTTGAGTTGCTTAACAGTAAAGTTGACCACAAAGACTATCAAGCCGACAGAACTTGGTGGGGTGTTGAAGTTTGCAAGCGAGTTAATTCGCCGCGAGTGAAATTGCTCTATGACATCTACCACATGCAAATCATGGAAGGCGATGTCATCCGAACAATTCAGCAAAACATCCAATGGATTGCCCACTTTCACACCGCTGGCAATCCCGGTCGCCGTGACCTTGATGATGAGCAAGAACTCAACTACAAGGGAATCATGAAAGCGATTGCAGCACTCGGCTACGAAGGTTATGTTGGACATGAGTTCGTTCCGAAAGGCGATGTCTTTGAAGCGATGAGGCTAACTTTTGAGATTTGCAATGTGTGAGTTCCTTTTCGTGATGGCTCACTGCTTACCGCCCTTCCACTTGCTACTGCAGCAACCGCAGGCTGTTCACAATCACCAGCAACGATGCCCTATGTCGGCAGCGACAGCCATCCAAAGGGTTGCTTTGCCGACAAGAGCCACAGAAGAAACAAAGGCTCGCTCTAATAACCCCACTTCCAACATCGCTTTTGCGATTTCACTAAGCGCCCATGAGCGGCGATGCTTACTAGCGATGCTTTTGGCGACTTAAAGGGATTGGTTTAAGATGCTGATGGCTTTTTGCCTTTCGCCTGCTTTCGCCATCGCTTCTGAGATGCCACAAAGGGTCAATGAACGGAAAAGATTCATCAGTAATGCTTTTGGCGACTTGAAGGGATTGAACCCAAAGGGCTCGGTCTTTCACCCACGCTTCCGCACCATCGCTGCTGGCTTTGAAGGCTTTCTCACCGTCGTTGCCTTTCATTGTGACTACCCGCAGCGACAGGCTTATTTGATATTTCGTGCTTCGCTCTTTACTCAAAAGGTTGTTGGTGGGCTTTGTGGGGCAGTGGTTCTGTCCCTGCCGACGAAATTTGGAAAGTCGGCGGGGCGTGGAAGCCCCGCCCTACATAAGTCACCAATTCACCTTGCCCTCGTCTTCGTGGTAAGCCGTGATAGGGACGACCAAAACTTTGCGTTTGCCGATTTGAATGCGGGCTCGGACAAACATTTCTGGCTTCAGCAACCTTTTGGTTAGCGATTTCGCAGCGGACGACCAAAGTTTGCGTCTTTTCGTCCAAAACATCACCGACATACCTAACCGCCCCTACAAAAGTTCGGTCAGGATAAGCAGGCGTCATGATGGTGACTTTCTGTCCGAACTTGACAATGTGGACATCTTTCTCAAACACCCGCACATCAACCTAGACGAACGATAAGTCCAAAATCACGAACAGGACATCTTTGGCACTGACCGTTTGACCTAACGAAATTCGTCTCTCCAAGATGCGACCGCTGATGGGTGCCACGATAGGGATGCGAGCGTTTCGCCCTGCCCTCACCCTCAACAATCGCAATGCATTTTGTGCTGGGTAACTTCAGCATAGCGCACCTCATTGACATCGCGCCAAAATTGAGGCATAATGTTAATGCCGTTTTCGGTCATCGTTCAACGATGTCCGAAAGCAAAAATATCATCAAGGAGGCTGATGAAAATGCAAGGAATTATCTTTGGACGCAGCACCTGCAGGAATAGTCGCAATCACGGCTTTACGCTGATTGAGTTATTGGTTGTGATTGCGATCATTGCCATTTTGGCAGCCATTCTGTTCCCCGTTTTCTCTCAGGCACGGGAGAAAGCACGACAATCCAGTTGTCTCAGCAATGTGCGCCAATTGAACATGGGATTGGCTCAGTATGTCCAAGACTATGACGAGAAATTCCCAAATTACCTTTGGGGAGAGGGCTGCCAGCAAAACAATCCTTATTCCGCAACATGGTTCAGAGGCATCTTCCCGTATGTGAAGAATTTGCAACTTTACGCTTGCCCATCGGACAATCGTGGTTTTAACTCTTGTGCTGTTTGGCGAACGCCGCCGTTTGATGCCCCTGGTTTTCGCATTGACTACGGCTATAACGAAATCGTCGGTAACTGGGGCGGAGGGTTACCGTTGGCAAGGTTAAATACCCCTGCAGAAACACTCATCCTTGCTGACTGCGTTTCCAGTTGGATTGGTGGCTATTGGCAAGCGACTAACAGGTCTTTCCTGCGCCGTGTTGCTTTCGCCAAAGCATGGCCTGGCTGTGGTTGTCCGCCACAAGATGGCAATAACTACATCCCACCAGACCCTGACCATTTTGCTCGTCATCTTGGTGGCTCTATTTTGGGTTTCTCGGATGGACATGTGAAATGGTCACGATGGAACAATTGCCGCACTGTGTCAGGTGGCGGCTCGTTGCGCTATTACGACTGGGAATGGTGACCCACAAAATTCGTTTCGCTTTGGGGGGCGAGGTAATACCCCGCCCCTCAAAATTTTAGTTCAACTTGTGTCATTTTTGGTGCTTTACTTCCCCTGGACTTTTCACCCCTAAAACAACAGAGCGCTAAATCCAAATCCGTTCAGCAAGGCAGCAAAATATGCTACAGTTTTTGCCAGAAGTTGCTTTTGCTTATGTGGGAATTTTGTTTGCGAGGGTGTTGAGGCATGAAACTTATCCAATTCTTTGTTCCTGAACTGGGGAAAAGGGTGGGTGTCGTTGAAGGCGAAAAAGTTGTTGACATCACTGAATTTGTGCCCACAACTTTGTCGCTGATTGAATGGGCAATTGCAGAAGGGAAAGGTTTGGAAGAGGAAGCAAAGGAGACCCTTGAGAAAGCAAAGAGACAAAACGCTCAAACTTTTGACTTCTCTTCGCTGCAAAACCCACCTGCACCTAATAAGCCCCATTTGCTTTTGCCTATTGATGCTGCCGAAATTTGGGGTGCAGGTGTGACTTACAAGCGCAGCGCTGAGGAGCGGGATGCAGACAGTCAAACGGACATTTACAGCCGTGTCTATTTTAGCGACCGACCAGAACTTTTCTTCAAAGCGACGCTTCACCGATGCGCCCCACCGTTTGGCGAAATCGCTGTTAGGAGCGATTCTGAGTTCACTGCTGTTGAAGCGGAAGTTGCAATCGTCATCGGAGTTGATAACCAGCCCATTGCTTTCACTCTTTGCAACGATGTCAGCGCTTGGGACATTGAACGGCTCAATCCGCTTTATTTGCCCCAGTCAAAAATTTACGCTGGCTGCTGCTCTTTCGGTCCAATGCTCGTCACACTTGAGCAGGTTGTAAATCCATACATAATTGCTATCAAGTGTCGGGTCATCCGTGATGGTGTGGTAATTTTTGAAGGTGAAGCCAACACAAGTCAACTTAGTCGCCGTTACGACGAACTGATCTCGTTTTTGCGTCGTGATAACCCAATTCCAATTGGGACGGTTCTAACGACAGGGACAGGCATAATGCCGCCACCTGAGGCTTCTTTGAAGGAGGGTGATATCGTTGAAATTGAAAGCCCTCAACTTGGCAGGCTGGTCAACAAAGTCCGCAAATTAAGCATCGGAATGTAGGGCACGGGCTCTGTCCCGTGCCGACATATATGGCGCAGGCTCCGTCCTGCACCGATAGGATTTGTCGGCGTGGCGTGGAAGCCACGCCCTACATCATTTTGCAAAAATTTTTTGAAGCGGTATAAGACAAAGCAAATCTGGTATTTGACTGCTCTGGCACTTATCCAAATGGCGGGACAGATGCAAGCGGCATTGGTTGTGGAAAGGCTTAACGGCATGAAGTTAGGTATTTCCTTAAGGCAGGCATCTAAAAGGATAAGACAGAGGCTGCTCAACCACTGGAGCATTATGACATTTCAAAGGATACTTATGGCGAAGGCTTATGAGTATGGTGTGCCTGTTGTATTGGTAAATCCAAAGTTGTGGGCTATCAAGGCATTATGTGGCAGCAATCAATATTGCCCGTAGGGGATTAGGAAAATTCCCCAGCCTTTTTTGGTTGGGGCAGGGGGCAGTGGGTGCTCCTTATTGCCCGTCCTCTGACAGCAAGGTGAGGGGTATGCGGTGCGCTGTCACGACGGGAAGGGACGCAGGAATTTGAGCTGCGTAACTCCTAAGAGCCTTAGAATTTGTGCGCTAAAATGAAGGTGGCTCAGGGCGGTGAGGGGCAAAGGGAGATGGGTGATGTGATATGGTTCATTTGCGGGATGTAATTTTGCGATACGAAAATGGAGTGACAGCGCTCCAAAATGTCAACCTAACAGTTGAGAAAAGCGAGTTTGTGTTCCTTGTAGGTCCGACAGGAGCGGGGAAAACCACTTTGCTGAAACTTCTGACTCGTGAGTTAGTCCCAAACGAGGGGAAAGTGATTGTGGCGGGCAAGGATGTGACCAAGATGAAACCGTCGCAAGTCCCTTACTTGCGCAGATTGATTGGAGTAGTTTTTCAGGACATTTTGCTTTTGCCTGACCGAACCGTTTGGGAGAATGTGGCTTTCGCACTTCGTGTCACTGGTGCTTCTTCAAGCGAGATTGCTCGTGAAGTCCCAAAAGCCCTTGAGACTGTCGGAATGCTCCACAAAGCGAAATCTTTCCCATCTGAACTTTCTGGAGGCGAGAAACACAAGGTAGCATTGGCTCGTGCACTCATTGTCAAGCCATTGTTATTGCTTGCCGATGAACCTACTGGCAACTTAGACCCAACCTCTTCCTTTGAAATTGTTGACTTGCTTTTGAGCATCAACCGACAAGGGACGACCATCATCATGGCTACTCACGACAAGACTATCGTTGATGCCTACCGAAAGCGTGTGGTTGAAATTGTTGGCGGTCGCATCGTTCGGGACGAGTTAAAGGGAGTGTTCTGCCGTGAGTTGGCTTAGTTTGCTTGCTTTTTTCCTTGAAGAGGCATTGGTGAACCTAAGGAGGCACAAATTGGTCACTATCGCAACAGTAACCACAATTGCTGTCACTATCGGAGTTTGGATGCTTTTCTACCTTGAAGCGAGGGCGTGGGAGAAATTGTTGATTTGGGAGGGGCAAAAGTTGGAGCAGTTGTATGTTTTTTTGAAGCCTGAAGCGAATGAAAAAGACGCCAAAAAATTGATTGAGCAGGTCCAAAAGTTGCCGCAGATAGTCCATGTTAAGTTTGTGCACAAAGACGAAGGGCTGAAAAAGTTGCAGCAAATGTTTGGCAACTCTGTGCCCCTCAAGGATTTGGTCGGGCATAACCCGTTACCTCATGTCTTAGAAGTGAGATGTCGCTCGCCACAGGAAGCATCAAAATGCTCGGCAAAAATCAAACAGATGCCTATGGTTGACGAGGTGACTTTTCCCGCAGTTGCCGTCCGAAGGTATGTCCAATTAGTTGACAGCATCCGTTGGCGAAACCATGTGCTTTCAATTTTGCTTGCCATCATCGCTTTCATCCTGATTTTCAACGCCTTGCGCATCAGCGTTTACGGAAGACGAAACGAAATCAAAATTATGCAATTCGTGGGAGCAACTGTTTGGACTGTGCGAGGTCCGCTTTTGATGGAAGGTTTGCTCTACGGAGTTTTGGGGGCATTGGGGACTTTGGTGTTGGCGAAATTGCTCCTCGCCTTAAGCGAACTCTTGTCACAAGAACCAGCCTATTGGAGTGGACTTTTGGGAGGCTGGATTAAGTGGCAAGTGCTGCTGCGAGATGTCCAAATTGATGTTGTATTCGCTAGCCAAGTTTTGCTGTTGAGTGTAGGGCTGAGTTTCCTGAGCGCATTCATCGCTACCATCAGGTTAATCAAGGCTGAGTGAAGTAGTGCAAGGTCGTTGGTTGAATTAAACCTGTCGGTAACAATCTCGTCTAATGGATTGGCACAAACACGCTATTGGGGGTATTGAAATGTTGAGGCGAAAAAGCCGACGAGAGTCAACCGAACAGAAGTTTGAGGTTTGGCATCGTTTCCTGCCCTTAGACCAATGGACAGATGAGCGTTTGGTTGAAGCCTCTCAGGTTGGCAATCAAGATGCTTTCGCTGAACTGGTTCGCCGATACCAATCTAAGGTTTACAACTTGGCGCTCCGTTACACCAATGATAGCGAAATAGCGATGGACATAACTCAAGACGCTTTCGTTCGGGCTTGGCAAATGCTGCCGAAGTTTCGGGGCAATGCTAACTTTTACACTTGGCTCTATCGCATTGCCATGAACCTTTGCATTGACAGGCACAGGCGTGCAATTGTCAGGGGTGAAACACAGAAAATCAGCCTTGAGGATTTATTAGTTGAGCGGCAAAGGTTTGAAGATTTTGAAGAGGAAGCAGACCTCTGGTGGGAGGAAGCAGAGGCGAGTGAACCTGAAGCAGAAATTCTGCGTCAAGAGATGAGGCAAAAAGTTTGGGAAGCAGTTCAGAAATTGCCTCCGCTTTTAAAGCAAGTGGTCTTGCTCCGCGAATACGAAGGTCTGTCGTTGCAGGAGATTGCAAAGATAACGGGCACAAATGTCGGGACAGTAAAGTCCCGATTATATCAAGCACGGCAGCATTTGAAGAAACTTTTAGCGCCCTACTTCAATGCTTAAGGAGAACCCAAGGAGGTCTTACAGATGCGTTGTGAACGCGCAAGAGAATTGATGTCACTGGTGTTGGACGAAATCTTGACACCTGAACAGAGGCGAGATTTGGAGCAGCACCTTGGCGAGTGTGTTGGCTGCCGGGCTGAGTGGAAGTTGCTGAAAACGGCACAAAGGTTGATTGCGACAACCAAACCGGCGCCGATGCCATATGACCTTGTGCCAATCGTTATGGAGCGAATTAAGGCTATAGAGCGGGAACAAACCAAAACGACCTTGTGGCTCAACATCTTTCGTCCTCAGTGGCGCTGGTTAGCAGCGGCGACAGTGCCCATCATGTTGGCACTCGCCATCGTGGGCATCAGATTTTGGCATGAGCCAAATTCAGAGCCTCCAGAGTCAATCTACTGGAGCGCCCATGTCACAAACGCTGCGGAGGTTGCCGTTGCCCCAGAACTTGTCCCCATCTCTATTGCGTTGTCCAGCCTTCCCTTCACTGGTGAAAAGTAATGATGAGACTGAGAGCGTTAGCAACGATTCTCTTGACAGTCACAATGATTGCGTTAGAGGGAGTTCAACCTCAGGACTTCCCTGAGCGTCAAAGGAGAGGTTTTGCCTCAATTTCGCTTTGGGATTTGCTAAGCACCCCGCGTTTTAAGACCTTGCAGGGCAAAATCCAAGTGACGGTTTTCTTGCCCCAAGGTGCTCATAGTTGGACAGCGGATTTGTGGGCGGACGAGAACAGAAGTCGTGGTCAACTTTTCCTGCCCCATCCCGAAGGACCGCGCCAAATTGTGACTTTCAACCTTCCCGATGGTTTTTGGGTTTGGCTGCCTTTCGCTAAACGAGCCATCCGATATGAAGGGAGCGAGTTTCCGTCTTGGCGCTACCTATGGCAAATCCGAACGGACAAACTTGACATGGCAAAAAGCAACTACACATTGAGAGTGGTCGGTCGCGACAGAATTTCTGGGCATTTTTGCCTCGTCTTGCAGATGGAACCGAAAGCGAAGGGAAACGCCGTTAGGGAAATTTGGGTTCACCCGCCAACAAGGTTGCCACTGCAAGTTGAGCGTTATTCCCCAGATGGACGACTGGAAATTCGTGTGACCTTGACAGAAGTGAAAATCAACGAACCGCTGCCTATAGGAATTCTTGACCCAACCGTTCCTTCCGACTGGACAGTTCAAACCCTTTCCATCCAACGCAAAAAGGTTGAACTGGGGCAGGCTAACGAAGTCTTAGGCTTTACACCCATCTTGCCGACATGGGTTCCACAGGGCTATGTGCTGGAAGGAATCTTCGCACTCGGCGAACATAGGTGGAAATTGGCTCACATCGTTTACACTGACGGAATCGGCGTAATCTCCGTTTTCCAACATCCCAACCCCCCAAAAAGGCAACCACCTATGGAACATCCTTTTCCGACGCCTCCTAAAAAGCCTTTAGGACCGCCTCCACATGGACGACCACCATTTGGTGGTCCAACAGCCGGTAGAATTCCCCCGCTTCAACAATTGTTCCCACACCGGGTGGCAGTTCGTGAGGTGGGCAACTTGACAGTCGTTCTGATTTCGGAAGTCAGTCAAGAGTGGTTGGACAAAATGGCTAACAGTTTGTTGTCGGCAGCGAGGTGAGAGCGATGTTGGCAGAAACCCTTTACCTTGACCCAATCAGCCGCGCGATTGCAGACTGGCTCATTGAGCAAGGACGCCTCACCCCAGAGCAGGTTAAGGAAGCAATTTCAGGCGCTGCCCGCAGCAACGGCAATAAACAACTCACCGACGCTTTAGTGGAATTGGGCTACTGCACTGAGGACGATTTGCTTGCGGCAATGAGCGCAGTTTTGGGGCTTCCAGTCGTCAACCTTCGCGAAGTTTCCGTTGACCCGGATGCATTGGCAGCCGTTCCCGCTGAAACTGCTTTCCGCCATCAAGTCCTGCCATTGAGAAAAGAGAACGGGACTTTAATCGTCGCTTTGGCTGACCCGCTCAATGTTGAAGTTGAAAGCACCCTCAGGTTTATCACTGGCATGCCAATTCGCATCGTCTTGGCGAAACCGTCTGACATTAGGACGCACCTTGAACAACATTACATGCGACGAGTGATTGCGGAATCAGAAGCAGAGGACATTGAGGTCATACGAGAAGCGGAAGAAGACATCGGAGACCCAACGAGGCTCGCGAGAGAGGCGCTTGTCATTCGGCTCGTCAATATGCTAATTCGCAACGCCGTTCGTGAACGGGCAAGCGATATTCACATTGAACCGTTAGAGCGCGAGTTGCGAGTCCGCTACCGAATTGACGGGGTTTTGCATGAAGTTCCTGCTCCAGCCAAACGATTGCACCCAGCAATTGTCAGCCGCATAAAAATCATGGCAAACTTGGACATCACCGAGCGACGCAAACCTCAAGATGGTCGCATCAAAGTTCGCATCTTGGGTCGTGAAGTTGACATTCGAGTTTCCATCATCCCAACAGTGTTTGGCGAAGGTGTTGTGATGCGCCTGCTTGACAAATCGGCGATGCAATTCACCTTGACAGATTTGGGCATGCTTGACGACGATTTGCAAAAGTTTGAGCAACTCATCCGCATCCCCTATGGCATCATCTTGGCAACTGGACCGACAGGGAGCGGAAAAACAACGACTTTGCACGCAGCCCTTAAACGCATTTACTCGCCGGAGCGAAAAATTATCACCATTGAAGACCCCGTTGAGTATCAATTGGAGGGCGTGACCCAAATTCAAGTCAACCCTGCTGTCGGCTTGACTTTCGCTACAGGCTTAAGGTCAATTTTGCGTCACGACCCAGATGTCATCATGGTCGGTGAAATCCGAGACCACGAGACAGCGGAAATCGCTATCCACTCAGCACTCACAGGTCACCTGGTCTTCAGCACGCTTCACACGAACGACGCCCCCGGCGCCATTACTCGCCTGATTGAAATGGGGATTGAGCCTTTCTTGGTCGCTTCGTCAATTGAAGGTGTTCTGGCTCAAAGGTTGGTCAGAAAAATTTGCCCGCGATGCAAAGAACCCTACCGACCGTCCGACGCCGTTTGGGAGTATCTCGTTGAACAAGGTTTTGTCAAGGACAGCGAACCTCAGATTTGGCGCGGACGAGGCTGTCAGGATTGTCGCTTCACCGGCTACAGCGGGCGAACAGGAATTTTTGAAGTGCTCGTCATGGACGACGATTTGAGGGATTTGGTTCTCAGGAAAGCATCATCCCACGAAATAAGGCAACTGGCAATGGAGAAAGGGATGCGAACGCTTTACCAAGATGGCATGTTGAAAGTCGCTTTGGGCATAACGACAGTTGAGGAAGTTGAGAGAGTTACTCACGCTGCGGAAGCAAGTTAAGGCACAAATTCTACTCGCAAACTGTCGGTTTGCATTACATCGTCTCACTGGCTCAACCCGCTCGTTTTAGGCATGGGGTGAGAAGAGATGTTCCCTGTCACTCAACAACAAACAATTTCAACCCAACCGCCCCGACGCAGGTTGCGCCGATGGGTCAGTTTTCAAGACTTGACAATCATGACGAGGCAACTTGCGAGTTTGGTCGGCGGTGGATTGACTTTGATGCAGTCAATTGAGGCGCTAATTGAACATACCGAAAATGAAACCCTCGTGACGGCGCTGCAGCAAATTCGTGAGGAGTTGCGAAGTGGTGGAACTTTCGCTGAAGCCCTTGAGAAGCATCCCCGCTTGTTCTCACCCCTTTATGTCAGCATTGTCAGGGCAGGTGAAGCCAGCGGAGAATTGCCAAGGGTTCTCAATTGGCTCGCTGACTATATGGAACGAGAGCAAAACCGAAGGACTCAAATTCGTTCAGCCCTCGCCTACCCTATCCTGCTAACGATCGTGATGATTGCAGCATTGACTTTCTTGCTTGTCTTTCTTGTTCCCCGCTATGCAGCGTTATTCGCTGAAATGGGACAAGCGCTGCCTCTGCCAACTCAAATCTTGCTCGCTGTTTCTGGTTTCATTGTCAAGTGGTGGTGGGCTATTGTTTTGAGCGTCGCTGCGCTTATTTACGCTTACCGCATTGCTCGGAGAACACCGCGAGGCAAATTGGTCACCGATGCTTGGAAGTTGAGACTACCGCTTTTCGGCAAATTGCATTTGAAGGCAGCCATTGGACGATTGGCGAGGGCTTTGTCGGTCCTGCTCATGGGTGGGGTGCCTGTGCTTGAGGCGTTGGAGGTTGCAAGGGATGTTGTAGGGAACGAGGTTTTGGCACATGCTTTGGATGAAGTCAGGCAGCGAGTTCGTGAGGGTGAAAGGGTTGCCGACCATTTGCGCAGAAGCGGGGTCTTCCCTCCGCTCTTCACAAGGCTCGTTGCTGTCGGCGAAGAAGCAGGTAACTTACCTCAATCGCTGACAACTGTCGCTGATACCCTTGACCTTGAAGTTGACAGCAGTTTGAAAGCGCTCATCTCTCTCCTTGAACCCGCACTCATCTTGATGCTCGGTTTGGTCGTTGGCTTCGTCATCATCTCCTTGCTGATGGCAGTCTTCCAGTTGAACACACTTGTGCGCTGATTAGCAAAGTGCCAAAATTTTCAGTGGTGAATTGCGATGATGCCCCAAACCCTTGATGAGTTGCGTCAATGGTTGACATCTGAATTGCCAAAATGGCTCAAGGAGCATCCTGAACTTCGTGACACGCTTGAGAGCGTGTTGTCGGATGTTTTTGTCCGCAAGGACGAATGGCACAAAGTGGTAGAAGCCCTTGAAAGACTCGCCGAAGGTCAAAATTCGTTGCAGCGCTCAACCGAAGAGTTGCAGCGAACAACGAGAGAGATGCAACAAACCCTTCAAGAAATCCTAAGCCAACAAGCCGAACACAGCCGAATTTTACGAGAACACGGTGCAGCCCTAAAAGAGCACACAGAGATTTTGCGTGAGCACAGTCTAACTCTGCGTGAACACAGTCAAGCCATAAAGGCAATGCAAGAGCAACTGGCTGAGCAAGGTCGTATCCTACAAGAGCACACTGAGATTTTGCGTGAGCACAGTCTAACTCTGCGTGAACACAGTCAAGCCATAAAGGCAATGCAAGAGCAACTGGCTGAGCAAGGTCGTATCCTACAAGAGCACACAGAGATTTTGCGTGAGCACAGTCTAACTCTGCGTGAACACAGTCAAGCCATAAAGGCAATGCAAGAGCAACTGGCTGAGCAAGGTCGTATCCTACAAGAGCACACTGAGATTTTGCGTGAGCACAGTCTAACTCTGCGTGAACACAGTCAAGCCATAAAGGCAATGCAAGAGCAACTGGCTGAGCAGGGGCGCCTCTTGCAAGAGCATAGCCGAATTTTGCAGGAGCACAGCGAAATTCTTCAAGAGCATAGCCGAATTTTGCAGGAGCACAGTCAAATCCTTCAAGAACACAGCCGAATTCTGCAAGAGCATAGCGAAATCCTCAAGCAACACAGTGAACTTTTGATAGAGTTGCGGGAGGGTCAGAGGCGGCATGACCAAATGCTTGATGACCAGAGGCGAGCAATTTGGCGACTTGAGGCGAGAATTGGGGCTTTGGGACGGCGATGGGGGATGGAAAGCGAGGCAACATTCCGCGAGGCTATGTATAGGTTGCTCACCCCGTTAGGATATGCTGTGGAGAGGTTCATCGTGCAAGATGAGGAAGGAATCGTCTTCGGTCGCCCTGACCAAGTTGAAATTGACCTGCTTATCCGTAACGACGAAGTCATTGCTGCCGAGATAAGGGCATCGGTCAGCAAAAGCGATGTCGCTGTGTTTTTACGCAAACTCAAATTTGCGGAGCAGGTTCTCAAGCGGACAGTGACGAAGAAGGTGATAATATCACCCTTTGTTGACGACAACGCTCTCAGGTTCGCCCAAGAGGCAGGAATTGAGGTTTACGAACTTCCCGACGACATGCAAGATTGAGGAAGTAGGTGACATCCCTGAAGCCACCAATTGCGTCCAAATTTCTGGCAAACTCTAAGTTTGTGAGGTGTAAAGGAAATGCAAATCAAGCGAAGGCGTAGGAAAGGCTTGACGCTCGTTGAACTTGTTGTCGTGATGGTGATTTTGGTGCTGCTGGCTTCAATCGCCACAACGGTCGTCATCAGGCGAATTGAAGATGGTCGGCGAACTAAAGCCATCATGGACATCAAGGCAATTGAAAACGCCCTTGACCACTACAAACTTGATACTGGCTCTTACCCGACAACCGAGCAAGGTTTGGAAGCGCTGATTTCGCCCCCCGCTGGTGTTAGAGGTTGGAACGGTCCTTACCTCAAACAACGGCAAGTGCCTATTGACCCTTGGGGCAACCCCTACATCTATGAAAGCGACGGTGAGGAATTTGTGCTGTTTTCTGCCGGCAAAGACGGACAACCGAATACCGAGGATGATGTCGTGGTGGAGTGAGCGTCATACCAAAACGCATGCACGCTCACACGCTTGCACGCTTGCACGCCTACACGCATGCACGCTCACACGCTTGCACGCTTACACAATTGCACGCACGAGAGGCTTGACTTTAATTGAACTGGTTGTGGTCATGACGCTTTTGGTTTTGCTTGCTTTCATTGCTGCCCCTTCGTTCGTTTCGGTGACAAAAAGTTCACAAGTTCGGACGGCAGCACAACAGGTCGTTGCAGTTTTGAGATACGCCCGCGCAAAAGCCCTTTCACTCGGTCGCCCAGTGCTTGTTTCTTTTGACCGAGAGCAAAACTCGGTAGCGGTCTTGCTCCCTGCTGACATCCTTGAACGCCGTTCTGTCACTGGTCTCCAATCCACAATCCCCAGTGCCGATATTGAACTGACCGACGAAGATTGGTGGAAACTTTCAGGTGAACGGTTGGAAACCCTTGACCCAGAGCAATTCGCTGTTGACCCGTCACCAATGGGGCGGGAACGAAAGTTGCCAGAAGGGGTTGAAGTTTCGTCTATACAAGACCTTGAGTCGGGCGAGGAAGTTAACATGGTCGCCTTCTATCCAGATGGGACGACTTCGGGAGCAAGCATTGTCGTGTCAAACGACCGGCTTGCCATCGTGTTGGAAGTTGCCCCGTTGACAGGCAGTATCCAATTGCGAGAACTTTCCGGTGAAGAACTGGCGGAGCGCCAGAGGTGAACGAGATGCCTCTCAAACAATCACGCATCACGCATCACGCATTGCGCATCAGGAAAGGTTTCACCCTCGTGGAGTTAGTTGTTGCGTTTTTGATTTTGGTCATCGGCGTTACCGCCATTTTGGAACTCGTCAGCCAAAGCGCTTTGAATGCAAGATACGCAAAGGATAAAACAACGGCAACGGTTCTCGCTCAGCAGAAACTTGAGGAGTTGCTATCCCAATCGGAGTTAACGGCTGGTGAAGTTGAAGGCGATTTCGGCGATGCTTATCCACAATTTCGTTGGCGGGCGCAAATCAACGAAGTCGGTGACAGCATATCTGAAGTGGGAACAAATTTGCTCCACATAACCGTCGTCGTGGAGTGGACAGACAGAGGGCAAATCCGAAGCGTTCAAGTGGAAACGCTCAAAGCGTCAGTGCCTCTGCTTCACCCGCAAGAAGCGACAAATCAACAGGCTGCAAGCACTTTCAGCGATTTCTCCGGCATGACCGGATTCCCGACTCAGGGAGGTGGAGGGCAATGAGCAAGCGTCGGGGCTTGACTCTCGTTGAACTCGTTGTTGTGATGGTTTTGTTGCTTTTCATCGGACTATCCGTTGGCGGGCTTGTCCGAACCGTAAGGGACACTGAGCAAAGCATCAACCGAACGAGCGAAATGAACCAAACGGGACGAATAGTGTTGCAGCGTCTCGCTTCAGAATTGTCAAGTGCTTTGCCGCTCCCTGTTGTCATAGATGAGGCTCAAACAACTTTAACGGCGCCGACGGAATTTGGCAGTTCCGAAGTAGGGACGCTTTCAGGGACAGCGATTTCGGTTTTGACCTTCTACCATGAAGACGCCTTTGATGCTCGCTCTGGGCTTGACATTGACACATTGAGGTTCACGACCGCAAATGCTGACCCTCGCAGAAGCAATTCTCCACAAGCCGACACAATTGAGGTGGCATACTACATTGACACCGACCCTCAAACCCCTGAGCAAGGTTTGGTTCGTTCGGTCGGGACATTGCCGGGTTTGTTGCCCGAAGATGGCGTTATTGAACAGACGCAGGCAGAAATTTTGTCCGACAGAGTTGTTTCGCTCAACTTTCGCTTTTTCGACCCTGACACTGGCGAGTGGCTTGATACTTGGGATTACACGGATGTTTTGCCCCCACTCGTGGAAATCACCGTCGGCATTGCGCCGTCACCTTGTGATGAGTTTTTGGCGCGATTGGAGAGAGACCAAACTGCGAGTTCCTTCATTGAATGGTTAACGACAACCGTTCCCATTCGCGTTCGGTCATATCCAGACCCTTCTGTTCAACAGCAGCAACAGCAAACTGCGCAAACTTCACCGTTCGGTTTTGGGACTCAACAGCCACAAACCCCAAGTGCCCAGTTCCCAGCACCCGGTGCTCAACAAACCCAACCGAGCACAAGACCGACGACGCCGGTTCCTCAACTTCCACCTGTGCAAATTCCATCCCAACGCCCTTCAGGTGCACAAATGGGCACAACAACTCAGCGACCATCAATTTCGCCGCCTCAAATTCAGCAAATGCCTCAACAGCGTCCGGGCATTGGCACTCGCCCCCAGCAGGGGGGTGGTCGGAGATGAAACGGAAGGGCATCAGGAACGGTTTCGCTTTAGTGCTCGTGCTCGGGATTATGGTGCTCTTGGCTATCTTGGCTGCAGGCATTGCTTTTTCAGTTCGCGGCGAATTGAATGTCGCTGCTGAATTCGCTGACAGAACCCAAGCACGCTACATCGCTTATGCGGGACTACAACGAGCATTGTCGGAACTTTCAATAGACAACCCAGGCGTTGACGGGTATTTGGAAACATGGTCGGAGTTGCGCTCCGATAATGAGGGATGGGAATTTGAAGATGGCATTTTCATCGTCCGCGTCACGGATGAGACAGGGAAATTGAACATTAACACCGCCGACCGCGACACCCTTGTTGCCTTCTTCACGCAGATAACTGGCGATAGCGTTCAAGCGGAAGAAATTGCGGACGCAATAATTGACTGGCGCGATTCTGACGATGAACCACAACTTTTGGGAGCGGAGAGCGACTACTACCTGAATTTGGAGCAGCCTTATTACGCGAAAAACGCACCTTTTGACAGTCCATTTGAGTTGTTGCTTATTCGTGGCATCACAAGGGACATCTTTTACGGTGACCCCGATTTGGGCATCCCGCCATTGACAGAGTTGGTCACTGTCTATTCAGCCGTTCCCAATGTTGATGAAAACGGCTTGACGCGAGTGAACATAAACACGGCAACTCGCGAACAATTGTTGGAAGCGCTGGGAGACATTTTAACCGAGCAAGAGATTGACGCGATCTTGCGATACCGTGACGGAACCCAACAGCAACAACCTTCTGCAGGTCAACAGCCCGGGCAACCTGCTCCGCCTTTAGGTGGGCAGCCCGGTGTAGGCGGACCACCTCAACCCGGGTTTGAGCGACCTCAACAGCCAGGGTTTGAACGACCACAACAGCCAGGCTTCCAACGCCCACAGCAACCAAGTTTCCAGCGTCCTCAGCAACCATCACAAACGCGACCGACACAACCGGGGGCGCAGCAGCCGGGCTTTCAAAGACCACAACAGCCCTCTCAAACTCGTCCGTCACAACCGGGTTTCCAACAGCCGTCGCAAACGCGTCCCCAATTTCCGTCAACAGGTGGAACCATGAGACCCTCTCGTGGAGTTCCAGCGGAAGCGGTCCAGCAACAGCAGCAGGGCGGAACTCGTCCAGATTTTTCTGGCACACAACAACAAGCACCCAGCACAGGTGGGGCTGGACAGCGACCAACGAGTGGTCAAATCGGTCAACAACAGCGCCGCCAAATTCGCTCACCTTTGGATTTGCGACGGGTTTTGCCAACGGAAAAACTCATTGCAATTTGGGAACGAATAACCACGACAGACCAACCTGTCCTTTACGGGTTAGTCAACATCAATACAGCGCCGGCAGAGGTATTGACTGCATTGTTGCCAAATAACCCTGCAGCCGTTGAGGAAATCCTCGCCTATCGGGAGCAAAACGGTGGCTTTACATCCGTCGGTGAGTTGCTTTACCTCGCATCGCTGACGCAATCGGAGTTGCAACAATTGGTCTCGCGAGTTTGTATCAAGAGCGGGACTTTCCGAATCCGATCTGCAGGCATCATCGGCAACCAAAGGGTTGTGCACTTGATTGATGCCATAGTTGAGCGGCAAATCGTTCGGACTGCTACGGAAAGCGCGGCACTCTCAAGCGACCAATCTTCGCTCACAGTCCAATTTGTCGTCAGGTCGTGGAAGGACCGATGAGACTTCATAACCACTCCGCCAGTTGATGTTGATACCTGCGGAAGATCAACCAACCAATTAGCAGCGTCAAAGCGGAAATCAACAGTGCAATCCCGAAGTGGAGCCAGTCAAAAGGCAACGCCGGTCTTCCGTCCGGCAACTGAACTGGCGGCAGCAAAATTTGACGCAGTGCGGTCAAGTAAACAGCAAATGGGTTGAGCATGTAAGCGTGATACCAATGCTCGGGCACCATCTCAACGAAGTAGAAAACCGGGCAAGCGAAGAACAGCAACCTGAGCACAAAACTGTCAAGGATGAACTTCAAGTCAAGGTAGAAAACCGTCAGGCAAGAGAGGGCGAGGACAAGTCCCAAAACCAACGCGATCAAACCTGCTAAAACGACCGGCAGAAGTAGCCATTGGGGACGGATTGGGACGCGCAAAACTTGAAGGTAAACAAAAAGGACGACGAGAGCGAGTAAGAAGTGAACGAGGTTGCTTGCTACGGATGCGACGGGTAAAATTTCCCGTCTCATGGGGAAGGCTTTGACGAGGGGCATATGGAAGAGCATCACTGAGCAGCCGTCCAACAACGCGTTTTGAACGAACTGCCAAGCAAAAGCGCTGCAGAGCAAATAAGCGGAGTAGTTTGGGATGTCGTATCGGAAAATCTTTTCAACGACAATCAGCCAGATGAAAGCCTGAGCGACTGGAGGGACGAGCGACCAAAAGAAACCGAGAACCGTTCGCTTGTAGCGAATGCGAAGTTCGCGCCAAACCAAAACCATGACAGGTTCTAAAAACTGAACTCGCCACGAAATTTGCATCTTTGCACCTCCATTGCGTCAAAGAATAGCGGAGCAAAAAGGTGAGAGCACTGTGGCAAGTTTGTCGTAAAAGCAAGGCTCAAGGAAAGAGCCGACGCATGAAAGAAGGGCATTGCCCATGATTTTGGAGATGTTGCAGGTTGCGTGGGACAGCCTGATGGCAAATAAACTTCGCTCCGTCCTCATCGGCGTCGCCGCTGTCATAACCATGCTCGCAATAGGTCAAGGTGCTCGTGAGCAGCAAATGCAACTTATTCAGCAATTGGGCGCAAATGTTGTGCTCGTTTTCCCAGGGCAAGCAAGGCGTGTCGCTGTAATGGACGGAATTGGCTCGGTTCAAAATCGTTTTTTCATGTCGCTGCTTTTGGTCAATGGTCGCTGGCGAAGAGTTTGAGTGCCGAATTTCTTCGGCGATGAAAGGCATAACTTTTATCCTACCCACCTCTTGACACTGTCCAATTAGTCTTGCCATCATGTTTATGGTGGCGAAAATTTTTTCTTCTTGAGAGGTGACTCTCTTGAGGCGAGAGTTTTGGTTGGCTTTTCTGATTTTGGTTTGGGTTGTTGGAGGGTTAGTCGCTTTGATTCACTCGGAAATGCCAAGGGGTAGAGTGTTGGGGAAAGTCATAGCCGTTGAAAATGGGCAGGAACTACCCGATGCAGAGGTCTGGTTTGAACATGAACAAGGCTCTTGGAAAGTTGTAAGCAAAAAAGACGGCTCCTTTGAATTGCCCAACTTGCCAGCAGGAACTTACAAACTCACAGCATCAACTTACGCCCACACTCTTGAACCTGTGCAGTTCACTTTGAAGGAAGGTGAAACTCGTAACCTTCTCATCGCCCTTGAGCCAGTTGAGCCGTTTCTGGAACTCATTCACCCGCAAATAGTTTTTCACCCCAGCGAAGCCGTCAAAATCGGTGTTCGTGGTTTTACTACTGCCAATGATTTGAAACTTCAAATTTGGCAAGTTGAATTTGGGCATCAGGAAGTGCCGCTGACAACTTTGCTGAATTTTCTCAGCGAAGTCAGGAGTGGCTGGTGGCGTGGCGTTAGTGAATTTCGCAATGTTTTGTGGCGAATTCAACCTTGTTTGAGAAAAGTGAGCGAAAGCAGCGTTGCCATTTCGCAAAGGGATGCCGAAGGTGTCTTCATGCAGTTTGTGCCTGTCAATTTGCCGTCTGAGGGTATCTTCCTCGTCAGAATTTCTGCAGACGGTTTAGAGAGAGTTGCTCTGGTTGAGTTGACTAAAGTCGGTTTGGTTGTGAAACTGGGGCGAGACAAAAACAACGAACCAATGGCAATCGCTTACGCCGCTGACTTGAAAACCGGTGAGCCGATTGAAGGCGTTGAAGTTCATGCTTGGGTTCGCGAACGAAGGTTAGGCAAAGCCTACGATAAGCAAATTGCTGCTTCGCAAACGAACGCAGAAGGGCTTGCCCGCTTACCGCTGAGCAATTTGATCCTTAACGAAGAAGTTGAAGAATGTTTCTTCGTCGCCTTTGCGAAACGAAACGACAAGCCTTTGCCAATAGCATGGGTTGATGTTCATGGTTACGGGTTGAAAGATGCCCTTTCCCCGATGCAAAAAATTTTCGGGATGATTTACACTGACCGACCAGTTTACCGTCCAGGCAACAAAGTCTGCTTTAAGGGCATAGCCCGCTCGCAAAATGAGAAAGGCTACATTTTGCCTGAGCCTAAATCGCTTTTAGTGACTGTTCGCGACCCAGATAACAACCTCATCCATCGCATGATTTTGCCCATGACAAATTTCGGCTCGTTTTCTGGTTCCTTCTTCCTCAACGAGGAGGCTATGACGGGAACTTACACGATTGAGGCAGCCATGCAAAAGGGTTTAGAAGTTGTTGACCACATCTTTGGCGATTTTGTTGTCGCTGCTTACCGAAAACCAGAGGTGCAAGTTATTGTCAAGCCTGCTCGTCATCGTTTCTCTCGCTCCGATGAAGTGACGGTCAATGTCTCCGCTCGCTACTACTTTGGAATGCCAGTCCCAGAAGCCAAAGTCTCTTATTGGGTCACAAGATTGCCTGTGATTGACGAATTTGAGACGAGTGAGTGGGGAGAAGGTTATGGCGGAGAGACGATTTTGAATGGCGAAACGAAAACCGATGCTGACGGAAGAGCAAAAATTCGCTTCCGACCAGAAAATTTGCTTACCGAGGCTCCACCTTTTACCGAGTTCCGATACGAAGTCTATGTGACTGTTGAAGCAAAAGGTTATCAGTTTGCTGAAGGGACAGCAAGTTTCCTCGTCACTCAAGGCGATTGGAAGTTAAAGGTTTGGTGCGAACCTTCTTTCGTCGCCGAAGGCAAAACTGTCGCTGCTAAGGCGGAAGTTGTTCATTGGGACACGAAAAAGCCTCAACCTAACGCTGTCATCCGATGGCGGGCAGGCATGATGGAATGGAAAGGCGATGAAGCCAATGTCCATTGGAAGTTGAACGGGGAAAGCAAAACCGATGCCAACGGCGAAACCGAGTGGAACTTTGTCCCTGACGAAAGTGGTGATTGGGTTGTTGAAGCAATCCTTTACGACCAAAAGAAAAACGCCATCGGGGCAGAAATAAGTTTGTGGGTAGTCCCTGTCACGAGAGCACGACCAACTCCACCTAAGTTGCCCATGTTGCAACTTTGGCTTGATAAAAACCGCTACCAAGTCGGGGATGTGGCAAACATCGCTGTCAGAAGCAAGGTGAAAGATGCAACGGTTTTGCTCACCGTTGAGGGTGAACGAATTCACTTTGTGCAATTGCTAAAACTTAGTGATGGCAAAGCCCAATGCTCAATCCCTATTTCAACTGCTTTGATGCCCAACGCTTATGCCTCTGCGTCACTGGTATGGCGGAAAAAATTTGTCCAGCAAACTGAACCGCTTAGGCTTGAACTTGAAAATTTCAGGCTTCAGGTCAGCGTTAAAAGCGACAAAAGCGTTTACGAACCGAGAGAGACAGCGCGAATTTCGTTGCAGGTTCGTGATTCAAAGGGCAAGCCTGTCAAAGCGGAACTTTCAATTGCTATCGTTGATGAAGCCATTTACGCTATTCGCGAGGATGACCCTGAGGAGGTTTTTAAAGCCTTTTACTCCGAGCGTCCTAACAGAGTCGTCACCAATTACTCCTTCCCTTGGCTCGCTTGGCAAGGTGACAAAGGCGAAGCAGAAACAATTCGCCGTTACTTTCCTGATACAGCCCTTTGGCTGCCTCATGTCGTCACCGATGAAGACGGCATGGCTCAAGTTGAACTCAAAGTCCCAGACACACTGACCCAGTGGCGAATCACCGCAATTGCTCATAACCTTGACACAAAAATCGGTTATGGAGTTTCCAAATTCCGCTGCACTAAACCTTTTGGTGTTCGTCTGTCCGCTCCCATCGTCCTAACTCAAGGTGATAAAACAGTCATCAGTGCTGTCGTTCACAATGACACCGAGCGAATTTGTGAGGCTGATGTGACGATAGATGCTGAGTGCGACGGCTTGAAGTTGAGCCATCAAAAAACCACCTTCGTCCAACCTCACAAAACTGCAACCGTAGCGTGGGAGTTCGTGGCGAAGCAATCGGGGCATTGGAACATAACCGTAAGGGCAAGGAATAGCGAGGGAAGGGCTGACGCAGAACAAAGAGGCATAAAAGTTTTGCCCCATGCTACTGAACAAGTTCTCACTCGCACCATTTTCCTTGGACCTGACGAAACTGAGCGAATTCTCAGGTTTGTCCTTCCGCCAAACGCCGACACTAAGACGAGCCAAATTTATGTTCGCATTGCCCCTTCCATTTTTTCGGCGATTTTAGGTGCGCTTGAGTATCTGGCAACTTACCCTTACGGCTGCGTTGAGCAAACGATGGATACTCTTTTGCCCAACTTGATGGTTTGGGAAATCGTCAAGAAACGCAACATCAAAATCGGTTGGCTTGAGAGAGAATTGCCGAAAATGGTTCAACGGGGCTTGACAAGGCTTTACAGGTTTCAACACGAAGACGGAGGTTGGGGTTGGTGGGAAGATGACCAGACAGACCTTTGGATGACAGCATTAGTTGTGCGAGGGCTGGCAGAAGCGAAAAGGGTTGGTTTTGAGGTGAGCGAAAGAGTTTTGGGTAGAGGCGTTAAAGCCCTTGAGAGCATTGTTCTCAAAAGTTGGAACGAGGCTAATGCTGACAAGGTTGCCTTTGCCCTTTTCGCTTTAGCCAGATCAGGAGCAAAAATTCCAATTTTGAAACCACCAATTCAATTCATCCCCGCTGCTATTGTCCAACCTCAAGAGCCCAAAAGTCAATCACCATTGCCCATTGCCATCATTAACCGCTGCTCACCTTATGGGCTTGCTTTACTGACACTTGCCTTGCACGAATGGCAAAAACCTGAAGCGAGTTTAGTGGCTAAAAAGTTGCTGCAGATGTCAATGCCTTTGCGTGAGGAGTTGGTTTGGAATTTGCCCAATTCTTCCCCGATGAGAGTTTGGACGACCACAGAGGAAACTACCGCTTGGGCTTTGCTCGCTTTGATGAGGGTTGAAGCGATTGACAGAGATACCGCTGAGGCAACTGTCAGGTGGCTCCTTCAAAGCCGAAAGGGAGATGGCTGGGTCTCCACAAAAGACACAGCAGCGATTTTGGAAGCGTTGTTGGAGTTCGCCCAAGAGTTTGAAGGCGCTCCATCCAATCAATTGCAAAATTTATCGGTTTCCTTAAATGGCTTGCAGCAATTGATCAAGATGCCTCAAAATGTGTCACTGCAACCCGAAGTAAATCTCAAGTTGGCTGGAAAGTTGCAAACGGGGACGAATGAAGTCCAAATTGTCAAACCAAGCAAAGCAACGGCTTGGGTTACAGTCGTTAACAAGCAAATTTTGGTTTTGCCTGAGAGGACGGGCGAGATGATTTTGACAGAAAAGATGCTTCATCGGCGCTACGACAGGCTCACCCCTTATGTCAGCGAAAGTGGGCAATTTGAATGGAAGGCAGAAACTCTGAAGGATGGTGATGAGGTTAAGGTTGGTGATTTGATCAGGGTCATCTTAATCGCAAATTGCCCAAAAGGTTTTATGGTTCTTGAAGACCCACTACCTGCAGGCATGAAGTTTTTGGAGAAGCAAAAGATGGAAATTGAAGAAAGTGAGCAGTCAGGAATTGAGCCAAAGGAAATCCGTGACGACAGAACAATCACTTACTTTCGCTACTCAGGGCATTATAAGGTGCAATACCTCTTGCGAGCAGAAGTGCCAGGCGATTATCACATACTTCCGCCAAGATTGTGGCACATGTATGGACAAGAGCGATGGCAAGGTTCGGAAAATCGGATTCGGGTAATCCCATGATAAAGCCTTGCAAGGGATTTCAAACTGAAGCATACTTTGGTTTGAAAGGAGGGAAAGCCAATGTTGCAAAGACGGGCACTGTTAGTGGCGACGATAGTTTGTTTGTTCCTCGCTTTGGCGATTACTTGGTGGGTAATTAGGCGCAATCAGGCTCCTCAACCAATAGGTCAAGCACCTGAAGTGAGGAAAGTTTCGGTTCTCGTAGCGGCAAAGGATTTGCCCAAAGGGGTGAGAATCAGCGATGCCGATGTTAAACTCGTTGAATTGCCTGAAGAGCAAGTTCCAAAAGACGCAGTGACAAATATTGAGACGGCTAAAAACTCCATTTTGCTGCAAGAAATTCCCAAAGACTCCCCGATTAAGTTTTCAGTGTTGATGCCACCACCAGAGCAGTTGAGGGAATTTAGAGTGCCTATCGGTTTGAGGGGCTTTGTGCTTTATCAACCTTTCACTGAAGGTGCTGCCGACATCCTATTGCCTGGCGATTTAGTTGATGTCATCGCAACAAGAAGAGTCGGCGAAACAATAGTGGCTGAAACTGTGGTTCGCAGAGCGCAAGTTTTGGTCGCTGAAAACTATATGCCAGGGATTAGCCGAGAGGAAATGGTTAGGAGAAGGATTCTGGAAAAGGCTGAACAAAAGACACCTGCACCACCAGAACCTCAACCAATGCAACCTCAACAAGCAACTCAACCTGTAGGTGAGACAAGAACGGTTCCCACTATGAGGCGAATTGTGTTAGCAGTAACGCCTGCAGAGGCTGTCCGATTGGCAAGGGCTATTGAAGAGGGAAGAGCACTGACAGTTTTGAGGAACGAGCGTGACTACTTTTTGACACCTCCTTTTAGGTCTCCTGAAAGGTTAGTTGAGAGAGAAGCACGACCTCAAGAACCTCCAAGGCAAGTCGTTCCACCAGCAACAACGGCTCAACCCATGAGACCCGTTCGGACAGTAACGGTCTATCGTGGGACGGAGCGTGAGATGGTGATAGTTGGTCGTTAGCAAAAACCACACAAAGAAAGGGGGGAGACGAGTTTTTATGAATGGGTCTGAGCAAAAGCCATCTTTGAGGATTTTATTGGCTGGTGTGGAGTTCATAGGACTTGATGTTGTTGGTGGTTTGCCCATCCTTGTTGTTGGGCGGATACAACCTTCGGACGGTCAAGAAGCCTTGCTGGAAAGTGCAATCGCTTTAGCACCTCACTTTGTTTTCGTTAATGGTGATGAACCCAATTTTAACGGTCTCGCTTTAGCGAGAACCTTACGAGAGCATAAATTGCCTACTACAGTCATTCTGTTCACCGAAAAATATCAGGACAAAAACTTGTTGAAGGATGCTTCCTTAGCGGGAGTTGAAGAGGTTCTGCCAAAGTTAGCCACAACCGAGCAAGTTCAGCATGTAATAGAAGAAGTGCTCTCTTCGCCCAAGGGTCAGCAATGGAAACTAAGGGCAAAACCGACTCCAATTGAGAAGAAAGTTAAGGGAAAAACAATAGCGATGAGTAGTGGCAAAGGTGGAGTGGGCAAGACGACGCTAATTGTCAATTTGGCAATTGCTATGGCTGAAGAGACCAAAGAGCCAGTGGCTTTGCTTGATCTCTTCATCGGTGACACTTTGGCTTTAGTTAACATGGCTGCAAGACTGACTTTGAGCGAAATACCAAGTGCGGTCAAGGAAATTGATATGGAACTTTTGCGCCCTTACGCTGTCCGCCACGAAAGTGGCATCCACTTTTACTCTTGGTTTTTCTCCCCTGAACGAAACCTGCCCGAATACATTGACATAGAGCGATTGGAAGCAGTCTTACATGCGTTCAAGCAAGGTTATAGTTTTGTGCTTGTGGACACCCCTTTGACCCTTTATGTGCCCGACTTGGAGTTGATGAGGCTGATGGATGAAGTCCTTGTTATTGCGGTTCCATGGGATTTGCTTTCGTTAAGGGCAACTAAAGCCTTGATGCTTGGGTTGCAAAGATGGGGTGTAAAGCCTAAATTGTTGTTCAATCGGGTTCAGGCTAATTCCGAACTCACTCCCGAATTCATTGCAAGCCAGTTGGGTCTGGAAGTGTTTGACATTATACCGAACGATAGCCGAACAATGGTTCACTCCGTTAATGCCGGTGAGCCTGTTGTCATTTCAAACCCAGATAATGAAGTTGCGAAAGCGCTCCGCAGAATAGCAAGGAAATTGGCTGGGCTATCTGTGGAAGAGCCTCGCAAGCGAAAGTTTTTGTTCTTCGGTTAACGCTTCAATGAAGTTTATCCCATTCCTTCAGTGCTTCGGCATATTCGTTGCTGTTAAGCATTCGTTCAACAGCAGCATCAAATTCCCTTTGGCTTCGGTCATAATGGTTGCGATAAACTTCGGCGTAAAATCGGTTATAAAAAGCCGAGATTTTTGGGTTGGGTTCAAACACTCGGACTATTTTTATTCGTTCCGCTGCTTCCCAGATGCTGAAAGCCTCAGCGCCAACACCAGCCAACAAAGCCATGCCGTAAGATGCGTCCTCGGCAGTGGTCGTAGCAACGGGATGACCAAAAATGTCAGCAGCCAATTGGCACCAAAAATCGCTGCGAGCGCCTCCGCCAACCATTCTGATTGGTTCAAAGGAAAAGCCAGAGATAAGTTGCCGAATGATTTCCCAACCGTCTCGGACAGCAAAACAAACTCCTTCAAGTATCCCTCGGATTAGGCATGCGTCACCTCTACTTTCAGGCTCCATCAAAAATGCCGTCAAACCATACCAAGCACCGCGACCTTTAGGTGACTTGACAATTCTGTCACCTGTGATGTATGGCGAAAACATAACGCCATGACTTGCAGGTGGAACTTGCTTTGCCCTTTCAATGAGCAAATCGTAAGGGTCAACACCGAACTTTTGAGCTGCCGTCCTGTAAACATCGCCCACAACATCTCTAAACATCCTCAGCCCAATCCCTGCACCGTTAACGCAACCCATGTTGATGAGCACATTCGGGACAGTTGAGTAGTGGACTTGTGTTCTCAGTTGTTCGTCAACGAGAGGCTTTTCACCTATGGGAGCAACTATAACGCCACTTGTTCCGAGAGTGAACAAAACTTGACCGACTTTCAAAACCCCTCCAGCCAAAGCGCCTGCAAGGCAATCACCTGCACCTGCAATAACCAAAGTCCCCTCTTTCAGCCCTGTCATTTCCGACGACTTTTTTGTCACTTTGCCAATGACACTGCCCGGTTCGTAAAGTGGCGGTGGCTGTAATTTATCAATTCCGAGCACCTTGAAAGCATCAAGCGCCCAACTTTTGTTAGGGATGTCCATGAGTGAAGTTTCAGAGCCACCGCCCATGTCCATTGCGATTTCGCCAGTCAATTGCAAAACGATAAAGTCTCGTGGGGTGAGAAATGTCACTGCTTTCTCCCATGCTTGCGCCCATCTTTCAGTTTCAAAGTTGCGAATGCCCTTTGCAAAATCTTCTGATCGGTTGCGGACATAAAACAAATGAGCGCCAGTCCAATTGGCGAGGAAGTCATTGCAAATTGTGTCAATGAGGTATCTTTCGCCCAATTTGCTCTTAAGAAGGCTTGCTCCTTCTTCGGCGTCTTTCGCTGCCCGACCGTCATTCCAAAGGAGCGCTCTGCCGAGAGTTTGTTTTTCTTTGCCAACCAAAATCATCGTGTGCATTTGTCCTGTTACGCACACCGAAAAAATTTCTGCTTTAGGCTCAAGGCGTTGAAGTGCATCAACAACCTTGCTGATAGTTTCGCGCGCTGCCTGCCACATTTCGGAAGGTTCTTGCTCAGTCCAGCCAGGTTGAGGGATGTAAAGGGGATACTCTGTGCTTGCTTCTGCCAATAGATTTCCTTCTTCGTCAATTGCTCTTCCCTTGACGCTTTGAGTTCCAACATCTAACCCCAAAAACGCTCTTTTCACCATTCATGCCTCACCCGTCCTTAAGCCAAACCATGCCTCTTTACTCTCAAATCGTGCGTAAAAATGACACCGTAAGAAAGAATTTGGACGGAACAAACTTTTGAATGTCTGGGTCAATGGGGGCTAAATCTTATACGCTCCTCCCTCTTCCTCTTGGCTTTCAAATACTCGCTTGACGAGGGAAATTAGTTCCAACGGGCTGAAAGGCTTAGTCAGATAAAGATCGGCGCCGTATTGGTAACCCTGCAGAACATCTCGGTCTTGTGCCCTTGCGGTCAGCATGACAACAGGGATATGACTGGTTTCAGGATCAGTCTTAAGTCTCTGCAGCGCTTCAAATCCGTCCATGCGAGGCATCATGACATCAAGGACGATGAGGTCAGGCTTTCCAGTTTTTGCTTTCTCTAAGCACTCAACACCATCGTAGGCGGTAATGACTTCGTAGCCTTGTCGCTCAAGGTTAACCTGGACAAGGCGAACAATATGCCGTTCATCGTCCACTACCAAGATTCGCTTCTTTTGACCAGTTGTTACTTGCATTTGCGATTCACCTCTCAGTTCAAAACTCAAAATCAGGTTCAAACGACCTGTCACCGAAAAAGAATGTCTTTAACACTTATAGCACTCTCAAAGCCCGTCGTCAAGTCAAAGCGACAACTGCTATAATCGTTGCTGCAAGTTCTAAAACGGAGGGGGAATAGAGAAGATGCCCTCAGTTGTTGTTGTAGGAATTCAGTGGGGAGACGAAGGCAAAGGTGCGATGGTTAATGCATTGGCTTATGAAGCCAACATCGTGGTCCGCTTTCAAGGTGGGGCAAATGCTGGGCACACAGTGATTTATAAAGGCAAACCTATCGCATTGCACCTAATCCCGTCAGGCATAACTCATCAACACACCGTTTGCGTCATCGGCAACGGAGTCGTTGTTGACCCAAAAGCATTGATAGAGGAAATTGATGCCCTCTCGTCACTGGGTGTGTTGATCACGCCAGAAAGGCTCAAAATCAGCGACAGAGCCCACTTGACTTTGCCTTATCATCGCATGCTGGATTCAGCGAGGGAAGCAGCAGGTTCAAGCCTAAGATTGGGCACGACAAGACGCGGTGTTGGTCCTACCTATGTTGATAAGGTTGACCGAGTTGGAATCCGAGTTGGTGACTTGCGTCATCCTGAAAGGCTTGAGGAAAAACTGAAGATTAACTGGGAACACAAGCAAGCCTTCTTCAAAGCATTGCCACCTGAAGACCGACCTGACTTCAACGCTATCCTTGATGAAACCCTCAAATACGCTCAAATCATTAGCCCATACATCGCTGATACAGTGACATGGCTCAATCAGAAATTTGATGCGGGCAAAAGGATTTTGCTTGAAGGTGCGCAAGGGACTGGGCTTGATGTTGATTTCGGCACTTACCCCTTTGTCACCTCATCCAACACAACTGCTGGAGGCGCATGCACTGGGAGCGGATTGCCGCCAACGAAAATCACTTCGGTGCTCGGGATCGCAAAGGCATACACGACAAGGGTCGGTGAAGGTCCTTTCCCAACTGAACTTCAAGGCGAAGAGCAAGTTAAACTTCGCGAAAAAGGTCATGAATACGGGGCGACGACGGGACGACCGAGAAGGTGCGGGTGGTTTGATGCTGTTCTCGTCAGATACGCCGCTACAGTTAACGGCTGCACAGCCATAGCCTTGACAAAACTTGATGTCCTTTCTGGTTACCCTGAAGTCAAAATCTGTGTAGCCTACCGCTGGCGCAACGAGATATTGACGACATTCCCGGCCGAAGTTTTCATCCTTGAAGAAGTTGAACCCATTTACGAAACTTTGCAGGGTTGGGATGAGCCTTTATCGGAATGTCGGTCATGGGAGCAACTCCCAACGAACGCTCAAAAGTTCGTGATAAGGTTGCAGGAACTTATCGGTGTCCCAATCGCTACTGTCTCCGTCGGTCCAGAACGAGACGCTATCATCACCTTGCCTGATGCACCATCAATTTGGTGATTAGGTCAGCGTCAGTCTTTCAACACTTGCTGGAGAGCGTTCAATGTCTCTTCCAACCTCTGCTTCAGTTTGGCTCTCTTTGCTTTGAGTTTCGCTTCCAAATCTTCAGTCAAGTAGCCTTCCTCAATTGCTTCAGCAATTTCCTCCTCAACTTCTGCCAACTCCTCAGTTATCTCTTCAACCAATTCGCCGAGTTCTTCCAACCGTTCCGCTACATTTTCTCCTGTTGCTTGCTCTTGACTTTCCTTCTGCTCTTCCTTTCGCTCAACAACTGGAACGGTCTCTGCCGATTTAACGGCTTCTTCTGTCGCTTTGGATACTGCTTTTTCAGCAACTTTGGTTGCTTTCTCCACGACGGATTTGATCCACTCAGGCAAACCTGTTCGCAAAAGCCCAGCCAATTCCTCAGCAGATGTTATGACCAGTTCGGAGAACTCAACGGGCGATTTTTGCTCTCGGATTCGCAGCACAGGTTCGCGTTTTCGCTCCTTTGGCTCTTCAGGAATTTCCTCGCCGATGATGACTTGCAATGCACCTACCAACTGCGTTGCTGCTAACAAAAGAGTTGACGGGTCAGGGTCATCAGGCAACGACACGATAGGCAAGCGAATGTCAAGTTCCTGCTGAAGCCAACTGACGAGTTCGTTGAACTGCTTTCCTGCGCCAACCAATTTGTCAGGTCGCATTCCAGGAGGCAACTCAATGAAGGACCTTGCCTCCCGTCGCAGCGCTTCCGCCATTTGCAATGCTGCACGAAGCCTTTTCCCCTTTTGCTCTTGTTTCTCCATCGTTTATCCCTCCTTCATCGCTTTTATGCTTTGCTCATTCGTTCCCTGAGCAATCGCTTCGCTTCATGCATTCTCCATTTGACAGTCGTTAGCGGAACTCCGAGGAAGGCAGCGATGCGTTTCAAAGGCATGTCTTCAAAATAGTGCAACCAGACGACCAACCGATACATTTCGGGCAAATCTTGTAGCGCCCTATGCAATTGCTCATAACGCTCTTGCTTCTCCATTCGTTCAAAAGTGTCTTCTTCAACTTTGGATTCCCATCGCTCAAGCAGCAACTCATCAAATTCCCATCGCTGACGATGGTTCAAACGGCGCATTGCTTGATGGCGAGCGATTGCGTGCAGCCAAGCACCGAACCTTCTCGGCTCGCGTAGGGTTGGCAGCGACTTCAAAGCGATCAGAAAAGTTTCTTGAGTTGCGTCTTCAGCATCGTCCCACGAACCTGAAACTTGGTAAGCAACTGTCAAAACCGCTGGTCTGTAACGCCTGACGAGTTCATCAAAGGCTTCCAAATCCCCTGCCATCGCTGCCAGAACCAAAAAGGTGTCTTCTTTGACCTTACGCCACCAAAGCGCCATCGCTTTCCTGCCTCACTTTGGTCTTTTGAGTAGCAAGCCTTTCCCAAAATGTTTTAGCAGCCGTTTTCATTCAGCCATAACCCACAACCACTTGGCAAATTTTTGAGCGTCGTTTCAGAGCAGCAGAAAACTTCGCCGCTCAGCGAGATTTTTCTTTGCCACAAAATAGAGCACTCAAAGTTGGCAAAGGATAGGTCGCTAAACTTCAAGAACTGCGTCCGTTCCTGATGCTTGTGACCAAGTCAGTTTGCCATCGCATAATTGAGATGGTGATGCCAATTGGAGCAGCAAAAGGGGATTGGGTTGAACTTGGCTAATGGGTTGCGCGACTTATCCCAAAAGGCGCACCAGATGACGGAAGCCACTTTGCGCCATGAGTTCGTTCAACTCCTGCGAGAGTTTGTCCGTCAAAGCACAGGGCATGATCCATTCCCGCAACTGGAGGAGCAAGTTGCAATCCCTTTAGAGGAAGGCACAATCCTGCACGGGCGCTCTGATGCTCGGTTGGGTTGCCTCGTTTGTGAAATCAAGACGCCCGATGTCCTGCTGGACGACGCCGTCGCAAAATGTCAATCATATCTTGACGGTTATCAGCAAAAAGGCGTTACTACTCGCGGCATCGCTTACAACGGCACGGAACTGGCGTTGCTTTCGGAAATGGGTGCTGAAGTTTGGCGGGGCAAAGCGGAAGAGGGTGCGACTTTGCTGGAAGCATGGCTTTTGCTTTTGGCATTGCGCATCGTTGACCCGCAGCACCTCGTTTTGCTGCTTGGTTTCCCATCATCCCTTGCCCGCACATTCTTTGCCGACTTGCAGGCTGCCATTGAGCGCTACCATAAAAAGTTGGGTTTCGTTACTGAAGCCTTTGAAGTCTGGCAATCGGTTTACGGTGCAGCAGCGAACCTAACTGATGAGGCAGTCACAGCATTGCAACAACGAGCGGAACGCTTTTCACCTCCAATTGCCATCCGCAACCGCGATGCTGCTCTCCATTTCGTCTTCGTTCTGGAAACCTACCTTGCCGTTTTACTTCGGCTTTTTGTGGCTCGGTTGGCAGTGCAGCAACGGCTTGTGGAACCGACCACTTTACGAGACCTGCTTCGCCCGCCTGGTTCCCGTCCGACGGCACGGTTACGAGATTTAGCCACTGTTGTGCCTTTGCTTTCTTCCGTCTTTGAAGATGACCCATTTTTGTGGCTTTGCGATGTTGCCGATGCCGACCAAAACTTTGCCGACCGATTTGATGCTCACTTGGACAACCTTGCCCGTGTGCTGGACGAGTTGGATTTGGTGGGCGTCAGTTACGACTTTCTCCGCCGCTTCTATCAACACTTCTTTGACCCTCCCATCCGCCGCGCCCTCGGCGAGTTTTACACCGATGAAGCGATTGTCAACGAAGTGCTGGAGGCAGCAGAGTTTGATGGAACACTAAGCGATGGCGTCTTGGCGGACATCACTTGTGGCAGCGGGACTTTCCTCGTTATCGCCATTCGTAAAGTGATAGAAAGGGAGCGTCAAAAACGGCAACCATTACCGCCTGTCGCTCTGCTACGGCTTATCACTGAACGAATTGTTGGCGTGGACTTGCATCCCTTCGCTGTTGCTATGGCGCGAGTCAACTACCTTCTGGCACTTGGTGATTTGCTCTCCCGTGAAACACTGCAAACCATCGGGCGGCTGCACATCCCAGTTTATTGGGCAGATTCGTTGGCTCGTCTTGTCGTCAACGAGCAAAATCGGTTGGGCGAGGATTTGACGGAAACGGTGAAAGTTCCTGCCTTAGGCGAATTTACTTTGCCCCACCATCAAAAAGTTGATTGGGAGCAGTTATTTGAGGCGCTGAAGGAAGCCCTGCCACGAAGGGGCATCGCAGATGCTGAAACTGTTTGGCAGAGGCTGCGACAACGGTTGGGCGATGACATCTCTTTGCAATTTGAAACGACTTTGCGTCGTCTCGCTCAGCAATGGACGGAGCGACATAACGCTAACCGTGATACTCGCTGGCTGCCACTATTGCGAAACTTGCTCGCTGTTGAGCGGTTGCGCGGTCGTTGTCAACTGGTTGTTGGAAACCCGCCTTGGGTGCGAATTCACAACCTTGAGCCAATTCTGCGCGACCGAGTTTACAACGATTACGCTTTTTGCCGCACTGCAGGTTGGCAGCGTGGTGCTGAAC
>Ga0209289_100118_pt1 | contig 49238 bp, 53 predicted proteins | sample GXS110809BmetaG_FD_184121 | JGI IMG/M metagenome (GOLD analysis project Ga0209289, IMG submission 184121) | Hot spring microbial communities from Gongxiaoshe hot spring, China to study Microbial Dark Matter (Phase II) - GXS 110809B (SPAdes)... ... | reverse complement strand
AAAAGCACCTATTCTTAAACTTTCTGTGTTGCTATTATTATCTACTTTAATAAGTAAAGAGTTGGTTGTCAAATTAGTATTTAAGTTAAAGGTTTGCTGAGAAAGTATAGTGGAAATTGTAATTTGTAATGTGTTTTGAAGGCGTAGAAAGTTTATTTTTAAATGTTCATAATCATTTAGGACAGTATCTAAAAGATATGTGTTATTGTTTTCTTGGACAACGATTTTCTGTTGTTGTTGGTCTAATGTAATAGAAAAAAGTTGCGTATAAGTGCTAAGTATTCCTGCAAAACCGTTTGCATAAATATTTATAGTGAAGGGGGTTGTTTTTAAGTCAAAACTAACAGAGAAATTTTCTTTGTTTAGTATCTGGACATTTACCAATCTTGAATCTAACGTGGGGATAGAGGAAAAATAAGAAAATTTATCATTAGTATACTGACTGCCTAAATAGTAAAGTTTTTTGTATTTTAATATTCTGTCTTTTGGAAAAACTATTTCTGTATTTTTTGTTTGAGGGTTATAGAGCATTGTATAAACTATTTTTTCTGGTAAAGAAATGTCGTTTTTATTTACTGTAAAAACAAAATCGGCAAAAGAATTTTTAAGAATAGATAGGTAATTCAAAAACTGTCTAGTATCTACAGGAACATCGGCCGTAAACGAAGTAGATAATCCAAAATTATAGAACTGCTCATTAGAAAATAGTCTACAGATAAGTCTATCTTGATTTTGTTGAGAGCAAACTTGATTATACTTAAAAGCATCTTCTATAATATAGATTTTTATATCTCCTAAATTGTAATTCATAAAAATATTTGTAGGGATATTGTTTATTTGATGAGATAAAATATTTCCTCCCCTTAAAAAGAGAACCCTTTCATGTTCTTCTTCGTCTTTTTCTGTTTTCAGAAGAATTGAGGCCCAATCTAATGAATTTATATTTTTTATGTAAACACCAAAAAATTTTCCATTACTTACAGAAGCGTCTTTAACTGCCAATAAAGCATTACTAATAGTATCCAAAGGTACTGTAGTAATTTGACCAGAAGGTGAAATAATAGTTAGACTATCATCTACTGGTCCCAAAGAATAAACAGCAGGAATACTTCTTAGCAAACTTTTTAATTTTGAAGTATTAGACAAAATATTTTGAAATACCCCTAAAGATACTTTTTGTGTTAGGAGAAAAATGCCAAGCGTTATTTCCTTTGAACCTAAAGCTTTTTGTAATTGTTTTACTGATTTTATTATATTTTTATTGTCTAAGTCGTCCCAATCCAAAAATATCCAAAAAACTTTAACAGTTTCTTTAGAATTTACGGCTATTTCATAAGCAGTTTCTAGTTTTGAGGAATCAAATTTTTCTAAATAGAAAATGTGTCTTCCAAAAGTAGGTATATCTAAATAATTTCTTGCTTCTTTTGCTAAGAATTTTTCACTTTCTTCAAAATAAATTTCGTTAAGGTTTGCTTCTATAGTTCCCAAATATTCATATGTTTCATCTAATGCCCCTAAAGAAAAGATACTTTTGACATCTAGCGTACTTAGATTATTTATCTTTTTTCCGTTTATTGAGTTAATGGCAAAAACTAAATCAGTTATTGTAATATTTTTGATATATAAATCCTCTTTGTAAGGAAGCGATTGTATTCGTTTTTGTATCCCGTTTCCTACGTAAACTGTTATATTATCTGCATAATCGTTATAACTTTTGGGAAACTCTGGTTTTAACATTAGATTGACAAAGAAAAGCCTATTTTTCCCAGCTAAAACTACTTTATTTACTTTTACTGTTCCATTAACTAAATTTAAATCATAAAGGCTTGTGCCATAAGCGGAACTTAACTCATCCAAATCAAGCAGAAATCCTTGACCATCTTCTACAAAAAACTTTATACTTGAAGGCGTATCCTCGTGAATATGTTCTGGTTTAAATCCAAAATTATAAACATTAAAGCTAACATCCTCTAAAATTACCTGTGGAAAAGCTTCAGACAAAAAGTAAATTTTTACAATATCATTGGATAAAAATTCTTCTGTTTTTACATAAAGATTTATCTCATCCGGATTTTCTTCAGATATTTCGTAATACATTCCGTGATTATAAATAGGTAAATCTCTAGTTATCAAGTAATAAGTTTTTCTTGGACCAGAAATTTTCTCCAACACAAGAGGTCTTTGAGTAGTGAAAAGATTTAAAAATTTAAACTTAAGTTTGCATTTATTATTTTCTGTGCAAAAATCATTTCTAAATTGTGAAAATGTTAATCCTTGTATTAAAGAAGAAGAGATTTCTCCTTTTCTTTCTGGGGTAGGATAAATTGCACCAAAAGAAACCTTTTCAAACCATAAAGAAACTCTATTATTAGGTAAAAATGTATAAGAATAGTTATGAATACTTTGAGGAGAACCATAAGCATAAACAATTCCAAAATTTTCCCGCCCGTAATCACCAAAGTCATCAGAATAGCCAAAATAGCTTATTTCTAATGGCAGAGATTGTTTAGCAGTTATGGGATTTGTTTCGTCAAAAAGTTTAGTTATGTTTAAAACTCCTTTTTCATTTTTTGAAACTCCAGAACCATCTATGTAATAAAACTTACCATCAACTTTTATTCGCAAATATTGATTTTGTCCAATAGAAATAAGTTCTATTTTTATATTTTCTGAAATATTTTTTTCTGAAGCGTAATAAGTATCAACATTTGAAAACAATATTTCTGCTAGCTCTTGGTCTGCTTCTCTCGTATATGAGATAAAATCAGAGTATCTGTAAAATTTAGTTTTATTAGGAAATATCTTTTTCATATCAACCTTACTCCTACATTATATTTTAGTAGCATATCTTTGTTCAAAATACTAGAAGAACCTAATCGTATTTTTTCAAAGCTTTCTGCCTTTACAGAATCTAATTCTGTGTAAGGAAAGTAAACGATATCATTATGCAAATAAAAAACTAACTTATAATCGTATTCGTTAATAGAACAAAAATCATAGTTATTTGTATTGCCCAAACAAAGTTCTATATCATTAGAGGAAGCTGGTGGGACAGTAAAAAGCTTTATCTTATAATAATTAGCATAAATCTTACTAAAAGCTTCTATATCTTGCAAAGATATATTGAAGATTTTTGTATTGGGCAGTAATCCTCTGGTTGAGATATATCTTAAACAAAGTTCATCAGTAATATTAGAACAATGGGCTTTGATTGCGTTATTTAAGTCTTGATCTGGTAAGGAAAATATATTCTTTTTTATAGCGGAAACTATTTCTTTTAAAGGATATTGGGGGGCTTGAAAGGTGTGAAAATTGTTATTTTGTATTTCTGTTCTTGAAACAAAAGATTTATATCCGGAAAAAGGATTATACACAAATAAATTAATTTCTCCGTTATTCAGTATTTCTAGATAATTTTCAAAACTGGGAAGATTGTTATTTGAACAAAAGTCTGGCAAATTCTGACCAGAGTAATTATTGCATATAAAAGTTTTGTAATATCTAGAATATTTATTAAAAGTAAAACTATCTAAAGAATATCCAATAAACACATTCGTTACGGTATTATTTGTTTCATAAGAAGTAGACAAAACGGGTCCATAAGCTAAATGTTCAGAAGTGTTTAATGAAGAAACTAAATTATTAAGCTTCTGACGCAAAGAAATAATATCCTGTTCTAAATCTCTAGCGTTTTTTAAATCTAATAAAATATTTGCGTAAACTATTTTTGGTATTTTAACATTTAAAACTGTACCAACAGGTTTTACGTCTTCTAAACTTTGTGATATTAAATAGGAAAAAATAGGATTTTGTAAGTAAAGTGTATCCACATATACATCTACGAATCCTGGAACAGACAAAGGAGTTATTTTTACTGTTGCATCAGTAAAAATTTCTTTTATTTTGTTTTCCAGGGCTTCTTTAGAAGAGGAAGTTAGTGAAGATAAATAACTATAAAATCTGTTTCTATATGATTCGTCATCTTCTTCGTCTTGTCCACCGCTTATAAAAGAAAATTCTCCAAGAATAAACATGTTTCCTTGCAAAGAACAAACACCGTCTATATCAATGACGGTTTGGGTAGTGCTATCTATAGAATAATCATAGTTATTTTCAACAAAAAATGTATTTTTTGCATTTAGGACTTCGTTTAATGAATTAGTTTGAAGATTTTTATCTGCACCGAAATCGTAAGAAACGACGGGTAAAACTATATAAGCAATCTTTTTCCTAAAATTCTTGTTAAACTCAAAAATCAATCTTTGCTTAAAAATCTCAGATATTTGCTGTTTTCCATTAATAACTTCGTAATAAGAATCGTCAAAGTAAGAAATAGATAAAGAAAATGGTGGAAGAAGAACGTACTTATTCGTTCCATTTATGGTTGATACTTCAAAAAAAGAAGCGCTATCACCAAAAAGTAAAACCTTATTTTTATAATCGTACTTTGCAAATCTTAAAGAAAGTGAATTAATAATATCTTCATTATTAAGCTCTATATCTATAGGGCGCAACGTAACGTAACCTATTGCATTTGTCCCTCTTCTTCTCTCTAACCTGGAAAAACCATAAATAAGATTATCCAAATATTCACCAGAGGCAGTATGTATGTAGCTATTTCTTTTTATTTCGTCAATTTCTTCAAAAATATTTTCAGCTTCACTAGCAACGCTGTAAAAAATTGAACGAATAATACTGCCAGGTTTTAATTGTCTTATTTTATTTTGAACTTTTAGAAAAATATCTTCTAGATTTTTTAATATTTCTTCTCTTGTACGCACGGCATTATTTTATCAAAATTTTTTTCACGCTTCAAAAATAATACTCATCTTAAAAGAAAAATTTTTTGGCTTTAAAAAAACTATAAACTCTAATGCTAACCCATCTTCAGTTAATATTTTTCTACCTATTACTTCATCAACGTACTCAACATCCTCAAATTCTTCTATTTCTTGTTTTAAAAGAAACGCTAAAGTTTGTAAATCAACCCTATTATCTGGGGAACCTATAAAATTTTCAAGAGAAGTACCAAAATAGAAATCATCCGGCAAAGTTCCTTTTTGGGTAATAACATAAAGAGCTAATCTTTGTATAAAACTTTCCAGTTCATTTAAAGATTTTAAATCTTGTTCCTCTTCACTCAATACTAAATCACCATTCCAATCAAGCTTAATATCATTAAATAAGTTATCCGAAGAAAAACCTTTTTTAGTTATTTCTGGGTTGCCAAAATAAGAAAAGGTATTATCTTCTAACAAACGAAAATTTTTTATTTTTAAATGATTAAACCTTGGCATCCTTATTTAAAGTTACTGTGAGAAGAAAAAAATTTCAAATATTTTTAATTCCAGAGGAAAACATTAGATGCTTTATAAGCAAATTGCTAATGTCTAAATTTTTTATCAAAATATCGTATTTTTTGGTTTCTATACCGTTAAATAGCCTGGTATATTTATCGCTCAAAGTATTTGAAAAATAAAAGTTTGGCAGTTTAACAAAAATTTTTTTCGGGGTTATAAAATAAAAATCAAAATTTTTCTTTTCTCTTTCTACACGCAAAAACAACAAAAGATTTTTTTCTAAAGGAAAACCTTTATAAAAATTACCAGAAAAAGAAACATAATCATCATCCAAATCTTTATCTAAGAAAAATTCACCTAATAAGAAAATATCTCCTACTTCTCCTGTAATAAAAGGAACAACAAGTTCTTCAGTCTTATATTTTATTACTAAAAAATTTTTTGAGAACAAACGAATAGTTTGATAATCTTCAATAGAAACTCCAAAAGTTTTAAGTAAGTATTTGTTTAAAGGAGTATTCATAGAGAAATAACATTAACCAGAATACAAGAGTTATTATCAAACAAAGGAGCAAAAATATTTACAGAATTTATTGTTCTGCAGTATCCAGTCCAACCAGAAGGAGGACTATCAATATTTACCAAACCAGCAAAACTAATACAATCATAAACCGTACCACCACCAGAACCACCTCCCGATCCCCCGCCAGAACCGCTTCCTCCTAAATTAGAAAGAACACTCAATATATAATTAATTGTTGTTTCTAATTGTGATAACTTTAGCCAAACTTCTCTAAAGTTATATAAAGGAGGAACTTTATACCATTTGTTGTCTGGATTTGATTTATCTAATCCTAAAATAGTTAATATTACGCTACGAATATAGTTTAAATCTTGTTCAAGATTTATAGAAGTTTCAGCCTCAAGTATATTTAATCTATCATTTTGAGGCGAGCTTTGATAAACCTCTTCTTGGTCTATGTAACAAACAGGCATATTAAACTCCTAAATCTATTAAGAAGCTTGTCCTTTAAAAACGATAACAAGATCAGAAAAATTTGGGTCAGTAGAAGAAGGAGAAAGAACTTCTAAAACATCTCCCGGCACAAACGATTGGTTTCCGGATAAAGAAATGGTTCCTACAGTTTGGTTTGCTAAAAATGTTATTGTTCCTATTTGCGTTCCGTTTTTTCTTATAGTTGCAGACCAGTTGTTAACGGGCCCCACATTACTAATTGCTCTACCAGGATCAGAAGAGGAAATTGAAACATTTCTAACAAAAACGAATTTCAAACTAGTATTAGCAGTAACATATCCGATATTACCCAATCCAATATCATAAGGAGATGAAGAAGAAGATAAACTACTTAAATCTATAGCATTAGAAGTATAATTTACAGAACAGTTATTTCCAGCTGTTGCTTGATATAAAGTAAGAATATTATTAGAAGAATTATAAGTGAAGTAGTTTGCCTTCGGTATAGGCGTTCCTGGGGAAGGACAATAACCTTCTAAAGAGTCTGTTTTTGAAACTAACTTTACACAAACCGCTTGAGCTAGGTTATCTCCACAGTTAGTTCCTGGAGCCCAGCATAAAAGTTTTTGTCCATTTTGGTTTGCTACAAATATATATCCTTGCATTACTTATCCCCCTTATTTATAAACATACTTTTCAAATCACTTAATATCTTACTTATTATAGGATAGCCTATATAACACATTTTGTTTCCTTCGGATTCTTCAATCAAAAGAACAGGAACAACGTATTCATATTGTAAAAGTTCGGGGTTATTATTCTTAAAATAATCTTTCACTTTTTTGTATTCCCGGTCAAAATCATCATTTTCTTTTAAATAAAAAACCTGGAAACCAAACAAATGCCAAATACTCCCATACTCCTTTTCTAATTCTTGACAGTACCCACAAGTCTTACTTAAAAAAAGTTTTAGTGAAGCAAGTTTGGGTTCCACAAAACTATAATAACAAAAAATTTTTGTATTGTTGAAAAATTTAAAAGTTTTGTGCAAATACTTTGATTAAATGTCTTTTTACTATTTCTGACATTTGTTCGTCTAGTTTCTTAAGCTCTTCCTTTGACCAAAAATCACTTTGAGAAATTAATGATATAAGTTCGTTGTAAGGAAAGGTAAGAAACTCTGCACTTTCATCTATTGTTTTTAGACTTTGTTTTATTGTTTTATAGGTTTTAAATGATTTAGGAAAAAAATTTTTTGAAGATTTTTTAGGCCCGGCAAAATTATTTGTTGCAAACAAACTTGCGAGAATGTCTTTTGTTTTTATTTTTCTCATATTAACAATTTTTCTTATTTACATCCGTATATACAAATGGATTATTAAAGAATTCTTCTGGTACATTTAGTATAAACTTAAAAGTTTCATCTCCTTGAAAACCTTGGTAAGAAACTTTTAAATGCGTAGTAAAAGATAAATAAGAAAAAGAAAAATCAAAAGAACTTAGTTTTGTATCAACATTAGAAATTGTTTGTTCAGGATAAATATCTTTTATTTTTGTTTGGTTAAAATAAAAAGATATATTTTGCAGAGAAATGTTGTTTGGGTATATAACGTATAATTTTCCTGTTTTTATTTTTTCTAAAAGATTTTTTTCTTCGTTGGGAATGGAAAAAGTTGAATAAGAGGGAGTAACTTGTTCTTCCGTCAAAGAAAGAGAAATACTTCTAGGATAAATCATCTATCCTCCACTTAACTACCTTTAGTTCTGCGTTGTTTTTTAGGTTTCACTTCTTCTTGTTGTTCAGTTATTTTTTCTACTCCTTCTTGATCTTTTACATCACTTTCTACTTCTTTTTTTTCTTCTTTGCTTTCTTCTTCTACCTTGACTTGAGTATCACTATCCTCTATTACCTCTACCTTTACGAAATTTGACAAGTAACGTAAAATCCTTTCAAAAAGAAAATCATTACTTTCTACAAAATCTGGTAATACTAAAAACCCATTTTCATCAGTTTTAATACTTACAAAACGGCCCAATAAAGAAAGATTAGTAAAAACTGGCTTATCAACTTTTATCTTCTTCTTCATTCTTTTACCCCCTTAGTATTCTCCTTTTAAATACTTACGAAACTCTTCATTCCATTCTAACATAGATTTCACAGTTAAATCACCATTTTCGTATTTTCCTTTAGCCCAGAAGTAGAATGCATATAGTTTTTGCAATTTTTCAATATCTTTATTTTGTAAAAGATTTAGTCTGCTAGCAAACCAAGATTTTAAGGTAACTAAAGCTACACTCACAGTCTTATATTATCACACAATTACCTTAAACAACTGGAAAAACAACAAAATTATACGCATAAATATTATTTATTCCTGAAATGTCTACTATAAAAACATGATTATATTTCTTGTGTGAAGAATGAGAGTATTTTATGACATTCTGTCCATGCGTTAAAAGAAAAACTGCTTTTGTAGGTTTATCAAATTCAACTTCATATGTTAGTATGTTATTTATTACTTTATGGCTTTGGAAAATAATTTGAGGAGAAGCTTCTTCTGAAAACCCAATATTTAAATCTTGCTGTTTTGTAAGATTTAAAAAATTAAACAATAAAGATGCTTTTATAGAGGGCGAGATAAATTTTTCATTATTTCTATCAAATTCTAAAAATCCCAATATAAGTTCATTATGTGAAATACTTTTTATCTCTGAAAAATCCAAAAATAAAAAGTATTTAATTAACAAATCCTCCCAGATATTTTTTGAGTAAAGACTTATCGGAGGACTAAAAGAAAGATTAATTTCTGGATTAAATTGAGAAGAATATACATTGCTGTTAGCTTGTATCTGCGTAACGTCAAAAACGGCATTATTTAAATCATTAAGTACCAAGGAATTGGTATTGGCAAAATTTGCATGATTAGCAAAATATTTTGGTAATAAAGAGGAGATTATCGCTAAGTCTAAAAGATTTGTTTGGTTTGTATTTATTTTTACAATATTCTGATTCAAAAATTTATCCTGTATTTCGTCCTTTAATAAATTTGCTACACTTGTATTTCCTAAGATATTAAGTAAATCAAGAAGCAGTAGATTTGTCCCCAAATAATAACTCTCGTTGTTATTTCCCAAAATTTTATTGGGCACTATATGTTTTCCATTAACGGAGTTACCAGGATAAAATCCAGAAGGAACAAAATTAATAATTGCATTTATAAATGTGTTAAGAAAACTTGATAAGTTTGTAGATGAAAAATTGGGAAACTTGTAAAAAAGGTAAGAAAATAAAAGTGTTTCTAGAACATCCAAAGCATTGTTCTTTGGCAAATAAGTTTTGTTAATAGCGTCAAAAACATATCTTTCATAAAGATACGGCCCAGAAAGCGGTAAGGATTGTATATTAAAATCTCTTATTTCTGGTAAGTCAGATATTTTATAAAGATATAAATCTCTTAGGTTTTTATATAACAAAACAGTAAAGGGACTAAGAAATTTCATTGAATTTTGTGGGTCGTTGCTTTCTAAAAAAGCGTAAGATAAAGGATATTTGTAATCAGACAGAAATGTTTCTTCTTGATAAATTCCAACTATGTTTTCTTTGTAATAAATAGAAAAATCCAAAACAGCATTTACTGGAATATTTGCGGCATTTAAAGAATTTTTCGTACGATAATAAAAAACAATTTCTGGAAGATTTCTTTCAGTTAAAAAAATGGGAAACTTATAAGTCTGTTGCCCGTAATATACTAAAGAATATAAATTTTGATTTAGCGGAACGAAATTCATGTAAATATCTTGAGAAGTATGAAGAACCTCAAGATTTTCATTGTATAAGACTACGTTAATAGGAGGCGTAGCAATGAAAGTAACTATTCTGTTATTTGCTTGAGAACGTGGAAAGCTTTCCTGATAAATAACATTATTATTTTGGTCTAAAACAACAAAAATAAAATTTTGATAAGAAACATTATCGTTTTGCGTTTTTATCCTAAAAGAAAAAACCTGATTACTTGTAATATTAAGATTTCCTGATATTAGTTCTAATCTATCTCCTAACTCCAAAGAAAAAGGAAAATTTTTGTCAAAATAAACAAAAACTATATGATTTTCTCTATTTACAAAAGCTTTGTAGTCAATATACGAATATTGGGATTTTAGCAATGTATTCAAAAGTGTCATCGTCCATATTTTAACAAAAAATAATCGTGCTTTCTTTTGTGTTATTATATCGTTGTGGTGGATTTCACTTTTGCCAATATTTTTCCTTCCGTTTCATTTGATGAAAAAGACAATAGTATTGAACTCTTACAGAACTATAAAAACAGTAAAGCAATAAAAATTTTTGGAGAAATTCCTTCAATCCTTACAGAAAAAACCAAATTAAAAAATTTAATCCGTTCTATTTCGGAAACTCACTACGATTTATCTAGATTTTTCTCCTTGTTAAACTTTGTTTATTATACTTATTTTGTTAATGAAAATTTATTCTATTCCTTAACAGAAAAAATAAGAAAAAGATTTTTGGGACTATATGGGCAAAATCTATTTATAGACCAACAATTTTACTCTCTCCACAAATACATATACGGAAGCATTATACAAACTATAAGTTTTTCTGTTATAAAAGAAGGACTAGAAACTTTTTTATCTAAAATTACTTTTAATCTTACAGAAGCAGAAAATAAAAGTTTGTGCGGCAACGAAGACTATAATGAACATATAAGAAAATTTTTCTACAAAGTAAAAACACATGCCCAAAATACAATAAACGAAAACACAAATAAAATACTGCTAGAAAAACTGTTAGAATCTGGGACACAAATAACAGAAATAGAACAAAACAACTTTTTAAGCTTTTTTGATATTTATATGTTGGCAAGACAAAACTTTACACAAAAAAGATTTTCCAAATTTTACTTGTTTAATATAAAAGGAATTGTAGAAGAAAAATACCTAGAAACCATAAACAACATTAAAAACTCTGAAGAAATTAAAAATCTCCTTTACAATTACTTTTTAGATTGGGGGAAAGTTAATGCCTACATTAACGAACTATAAACCTTATATACCAGAAAAAGAAGAAGAAACCCAAAGAAAAAAAGACTTTTTTATTGCACAAGACATAGCAAATGCCACAATTTTAGAAGAAGTTTCTACAAAGCCTTCATTGAATATTAATTCTTATACAAATACAACACCAGGCTTTATATTGATTTGGGAACCATCCATTACCAACGGCGTAATAGAAATACCTTATAGGGATATTTATAAAAATATAGCAAAAAATAGAGAAAAAAGCGATTTTGAAGCAATGTATAGATTTGTAGGAAAAGACCTTTTAGAATTCAAAAAAGCAGATTGGGAACTATTAAAAAGAAACCAAATTTTAACACACCTAACAATATCTAGTGGAAGATATTTGTTATTGGAAAGATTTGAAATACCTCGTTCTCTTGTTGTAGCACAAAGAATAACACAATCTTCAAGATTTTACAGCGTTATTAATGAAAACTTTCCTAGATTTTTAATGACTTTAAGAGTAGTTGTTTTTGCAAACATACATAAAGCTATTATTGAATTTTTTAATACAATAATAGAACTTCTTTCCAAAAATTACCCTGGCCGTTTCTATGCGTATGACATACTAGGAAATGAACAAATAGATATATTAAAAAGTTTTATTTTTACAAGAGATAAAATAAACAGAAGGCATTATCGCTTATTGCCATTAAATATTAGTTACTCCAGAAGCTCTTCTGAAAATACTACAATGAATGTAGAAATATCTGGGCTAGTATTAGAAATAAATGGGCAATATAGTATATGAAAGCAAAAAAATTAAAGACCTTTGCAATACCTGTTATTGAGGCTATTTGGCCCTCAGAAAAAGATTATCGTGGAGAAAGCAACGAACAAAATAAATACTTTTTTACTTCGGTAAAATCCTCTGAACATAAAAAATTTTCTATTCATCAAAGTAAGTATTTAGGATATTACAAAATAATACCACTTAACATATCTAACGTATCTGTTTCTACAAGCAAAGAGGGGGGAAGTTTTAATATTTCTTTTTCCGGCGATTATTTATATTTTGGTACAAGAGATATTCTTCCTCCTCATCTATATATTGCTTTAAAAAATCAAAAAGTAGGTATAGAAAACCTAAAAGAACAATATCCTTTTCTGGAAAAAATACTAATAGGTGATCCAGAAATAAAAGAACATTACATAACAAACTACGCAACAATAGCAGAGTTTATAAATGAACTTGATACTGTTTCTATTTATCTTGTTAACATTCCCGAAATAGTTTCCTTGGAGGGGGATACACAAAAAAAAGTATTTCCAATAGAACTTTGGCTAGGAAGCAACGCAGGAAGAACAAAAGAACCAGAAACAAAATCATTAATAAGCGCTCAAGCAAGAACGCTTTACAATTACGGTCTTTCTGAATCGGATGTTCAAGATTTAAAAAACATACTAAAAACAAACAATCTTTCTTCTCTATTATATTTTTGGCGAAAATTTTCCCATAACTTTTTAGTGCAATATAAAATCCAAGCAAGTTTAATGTTATTGCTTGAAAAAAATCCTCCAATCAAAAAAGAAATATCAGCTTTCTCTGGAACAAAAATAAATGAAGATTTAATGTTAAGTATAGGTAATGTATTGTATTGGAAATATTTTGACGCAATTGTAAAAGAAGTAAAAATAAAACAATCTAATCAAAACGCAAAAGGAAGAATAGAAACCTGTATAGAAAATTATTACAATAACAACACTTATGTTTCAAAAATAATAACTTTTACAGCATTTGAACACATAAGAGCGATATTAGATAATATTTTTCCAGGAAAAATAACTCCTGGACTTTGTTACGAAAGAAATAAAAGTATAGAAAGGTCTGGAAAATTCAAAACAATATTGGAAGCAATACTAATAGAAAATTTATTCAGAATATTAACGCCTCAAGCTTTAGCTTCAGATAGTAAAGAACAAATTCAATCTTTTATTGAGATAATAAACCGTACGTTAAAAGAAAGAAAAATAAAGCACGAATTTTCTGTAGAAGGATATATTTCTGGAATAAAAATTTTATTAGAACATATACAAGAAGCTTACCAAAACATAAATATTTCCCAAAAAGAAACTTTTATTGAACTTGAAAAATACAAAATAAAAGACCAGTTTAAATTGCCCATTTCTGGAGATGGAATAGGTTTAGTATTTAGGGGGCATATAACTTCTATAAGAAAAAACATATCAATAACAGAAAATAATGCAGAAATAGACATTTCAATTTCCGGAAAGGGGTTTGAACTTCCGTTAGAAAGACATGAAGTTTATGCCGATTTAACATCTATTAGATTTTTGGCACACCCACTAAAAAAGTTTTATGTAAACATATCCACTCCTGTAGACGCAACAGAATTCTTGTTAAATACGTTCGCCCCTAAAAAAATAAGAATAAGAAAAGTTAACAAAGCTAATAAAGAAGAAGTAAAAATTTTACTAGAGTCTAGGGGATTTGATGTTTATTATGATTTAATAGTCCCGAAATATTTAGTAGAACATGGAAACGTAATAGCTCCTAGCTACGACGCAACTTACGACGAACTTATTGTCTATACTCCATTGCATTACGTTAGCGATGTTCTTCTGCAACGATTAAAATCTGTTTACAACAAAATAGCCTTAAAACAAAGATTTCTTGCAAATGCAAATGTAAACATTCCAGATACTAGCATTATCAATGTAATAAAAAACATAATATCTTCTAATTCTGTATACAGGGTTTTTGTAGATTCTATAGGATATTTGCATATTATTTTTGACCCTGTAAATATAATGTCTACCTTTTCTCTTTCTCTAAATCAACCAATAACTGAAAAAAATACCATTTCTTTAAGCACGGCTTCAGATGAAAGTAATATAACAACTTTTGTAGAAGTTCAACCTGCTTCTTTTGGTATAAGTTCTCCTTCAGAAACGGGTTTGGCAACATTATATGGTCGTAGTGTTGCACCCGCAATAAAAGACGTATATACAACAACAAACTATATAAACGGAAATTCTCCTCAAGTCAAGCAATTTTTAATTGAAGGCGCAAAGATGCTAGATAGAAAACTTAAAAATAATATAAGATTTGAAAACTTAGATAAAGATATTGCAAAAAGAATAAAAGCTATTTCCTCTTTTATCAATAAACAATCTCCAGGAAAAATACTAGAATCCTTAAAAGGAAAAACAGAAAAAAAGACATTTTATACTCAAGATCAAATTGTTACAGTAAAAGAAAGTTTACAAACTCAAGAAGAATGCGGTGAAGAGATAAAAATCATACAAAATTTAAATACTAGTGCAGAGATAGTAAATACAACAAAATCAATAGATATACCTGTTGATCTTTTTGTTCCAGAAGAACTTTCGTTTATATTCGCAGTTTCCAAAGAAACTTTAAATACATTTTTAAATAACGTCAATCTATTCATGGAACCAAAAACAGCTGGAAGTTTTAGAGAGGAGATAGTAAATGTTTATGCTCTTATAGAAGATACGTGCCAAGAAATAAATTCTTTAGGAAGAAAGCTTCTCAACCTTGGAGAAGGAAGTAGTTTGTGTTTTTACGAAAACTACAATTTATTTGCATTGGCAATGATTTTAGGATTAAATTCTAATCTGTTAGATAGGTTTATAAAAAATATAGAAATAAAAGTTTCCGAAAAACTTTCCTTACAATACCCATATAAAGAAGGAAATACTAAAACATCAGGAACACAAATATATTTCAAAGATTTTTATTACTACGCCATACCAACAAATATCCAAGAAGCCGTAGCTTCGTTAAGTCTAATATTAGAAAACGTTTCCCCGGATTTATTCATATACGGATTAAGAACTAAGCGATATTTAGATGCTTTTGTTGCGGTAGGAGATAACTTAAAAAACGAAAAAAGGATTTCTGCACAAAAAGCGGAAATTATTAGAAAACTTAATTCTTATCCACTAGAAACAGCAAAAGCAACAGTAATTGGTGATACATATTATATAGGATTTACAACCTTGGTAGTTAACGAAAAACTTCCTCCACAAAAAAATGCTTACATAAATACAAAACTTATCAAAGACTTACAAGACGACATAGAACATATAACAAGTGATAAAAATATAATTATTGGTGTAAATGAAATTGTTGAAGACAAAAACTTCGGACAAATAATGAAAAATTTAATAGCAAAAATACCAGGATATTCTCCTCCTATACCTTCTTCTAAAAAAATGGTTGCAGATTATCTTCTACTCGCACTACAAAAATACTTAGGGCTGAGTGGATTAGAAAACCCAACAACAAGTTATTTTGTTCCTCTGTGGTGGGTATATAATATATCAGATGCATTTATTTCTGAATACTTAAGAATATTGGCAAGAACACCATATTATCATCTACCAGATACAAAGCGAGAAACTTTTGAAAACTATTTATACAAATTCATGATTGAAAACGAAGAAAAAATTTCATTGTTTAGTAAATACTTAAAACCGCAAAACTATTTGGTAAGTCAAGGACATATAGAGGAGGTATCATATACCTGGTCTATTAATAATGGATTTACTACAACAGTTGCAATGAATTATTTGCGTCCAGCCGTTTATACATATTTGCCTCTTAAAACGGGAGATAAATTAATCTTAGGATATGTAGTAATAAATTCTGCTCTCTCCAAATATAACGAAAGTGGAGAAAAAAATAAATTCTTAAATAAAGAAGATTATAGGAATGTAATTGAAGAATTTAGAGAACAAAAAGCCGAACTTTATAAGTTTTACAAAAATACATTAAATTTCATTGAACTAAAAAACAAAGCTACTATACTATCTTTATTGGAGGATATGGATTATGAAGTTTGATTTTTTCCCAGATAGCAACATTTTTTACGAAGAATCAAGAGATGTTTTTCCGGTAAAAATTACTAAATATTATAGAGAAGACCCCATAAACAATAAACCCTTTGTGTACGCAGTAGCTTACCGTTTGGATAATGCTTCGGAAAAAGATTTGATTGTTTTGTTGCCTCCTTATGAAGTATTTGAAGAAGGAGATATTTTATTAGTTAGAAAAATACAGGAGGGATTTTCTGTATTTATTCAAAAGCTTTACACAAAAATATTTATTTATGATAACAAAAGAATAGACTATACACAGTTTCCAAGATTTATACCTAATCAATTTTTAGACGGCAAAGTATTTGGTAGATTTTTTAATGAATCCACATTTTATAACTCCTTTGTCCTTGAGTATTTAAAAAGAGAGCCAGATTTTTTATACAAAAGATTTGTAACCCTACCAAAGTTTGAGATCTATAAATCTTTTAATTCCGTTTTTGAAGATGAGCCTCTTTTTGCAAGTATCGTAGATGATAAAGGAACAGAAATTTATTCTAGAAGACATATTTTCCATCATTCAGAAAATCCAATAAACAAAAAAGAACTAATTTCTCTAAACCCACATAAAGGCTTTCCTTATAGAGGGGATGTAGTTTTTGACTCCTTACACGAAAAATCACAAAAATACAAAACAGATAAAATACTAAAAATAAAAAGCGGAGAAGAATTACCAGAAATAGAAGAAAAAATACCAAAAGAAAAGGACGAAACAGAAGAAACACTTCCTTTATTTTTACAACAAATAAGTCTTTACGAAGAATATTACACGCCAACATATAACAAATTGCCAAACTGGTTTGATGAAACTAAATATTCTAAAAGTGATATATTGCCAGAAATAACCGCAATTGATAAAGTTCCAGAAAATATAAAATATTCATCTTACGATGAAATCTTATCTGTTGATAAATTTGAAAGAAGTTTTTACAAGACTTTAGAAGAAAAAAACAGATTTATCCCATACAGATTTGATATTTTTTACCCCAAAGAAACAAAAACCATAAAAATAGGAAGGAATAAAATATTTCTTGATATCTATGACAGAGAAGAGGAAAGGACCATCTTTACAGGGATAAAAACTGAAAAAGACCAACAAATAGCATTGTTGGATGCAGAAATAAATCAAGTGCGTATAAGGGGAACAAAATCAGTATTTTTAATGGAAGATAATCCAGAAGAAAATTACACCAGAACAATATTAAAAAATTACAAAAACTCTATAATAGAAACCTTACAAAATTTTGATAAAGATTATGCGCACATAATTTTAGTAAACACCAAAGATATAACCCCTTTAGAAGATGGGAGCAATTTAAATGAGGGATCATATATATTTCTTTTAAGAAATAAAGACGACGATCTAAAAAGAACTCTTTTAGAAAAAGAAACTTCTGAATATTCTTCAACAATTGGAGCAATAAAAAACGGAGTATACGCATTTCAGTCTATAAAAGCGAATGCTTCAGAATCAGAAATTCTGCAAAAAACAAATTCAACTTTCATAAAACAAAATCATCCAAATAGAAACATTGAACTATCAAATAATACTGACAAAATAAATATACGTCCAAATAACATTGATATAGAAACTACATATTTAAATATAACTGGTATAACTAATATACAAGGTTCACTAACAGTATTAGGTTCTACTGCTATTACTGGCGGATTAACGGTAAACGGAAAAATTGCGGCATGTTTTGGTCCTTCTGGTATTGAGCCTTGTTAAAAATCAGAAAGCAAAGTTCCTAAATCTATTTTTTCCCCATCTTCTCCAAGGATTTCTATGTAAGAATGTTTATAACTAATATCCGTTCTTTTTACTCTTATTCCACAAAATTCTTTTTTTTCATTTAAATAAATCGTACTTTTTATAGAGGGCATATTATATGTTAAAGTATTTAAACAATTTATATTGTCAGACATTAACCAAATGTATTCTTGATCTTCTGATATATCTTTTAAGTCATTTAAATATCCCTTAAGTTCCATGAAAATAATATTATCATAAAAAAAGAAAAACCAGAGAAAAAATCTCTGGTTTTTTAAATTTTGCTTTTTTACTCTAGTTCAACAACAAATTTGGCCTTACTACCATGAAGGCGCTGATAGTGAACATTAGCAGACTTTACAACAGCCTGCTTTCCAGTTTTAGGAGAAACATAAAGGTTATACATCCTAGCAAACTTTACTGCATCCTGCTTAGAAGTAAAAACATAATCCTCAGAAGAAAGAGATTTTGTTGAAGCTAAAAGATTTTTTACTAAAGAAACTACATCATCTTCTAAATCTTCCTTTTCTAAAGCTTCAGAAGAAACAGAGGTAGCATCCAAAGCCTTCTCTTCTTGTTTCTCTTCTTCTTTTACCTGTTCAGGAGCAACCTCAACAACAACAGGTTGTTCTGAAGTTCCTTCAACAGGCTCGCCTGCAACAAATTCATCCTCATTTTTATCCAATTTAGAAAGTAATTCGTCAGAAACTTTCTCTCCAGATTCTAAAGATGTTTTTACGCTTTCTGCTTCATCTTGTGTTATTAACTTAGCAAATACTAATCCATGTAAATAACCATAAAGCATTAGCTTCTCTTCTTTAGAAAGTTTTTCTCCCGCTTTTAACTTTTCTAAAACCGAAGATAAATCATCTTGACTTGACATTGACTTAGTTTTTACATCTTCGTATTTTATTTCTTCATGGAGCTTTCCACTTTGTTTTTCAGAAGGAGTTTTTTCTACAAGTTTTCCTTCTACAACTGCACTAAAAGCACCTTCTGTATGAGCAACATTATCCTTATTCAAATCTCCTTGTTCACTCTCTTTTACCTCAGCCAGAATTTTTTCAAGAGATAATACAACTTTACCATCAGAAGTAAAATCAAGCAAAGACTTCTTTATAGCAACAAAAGTATAAGAAGTATCCTCTAATTTTGGAAATAGGCTCTTTAGGGTTTTATTCTTTCTTAAGGCATCATTTATTTCAAAAATAACGTAATCACTTTCTTTTTGGCCGTTAGATTCCAAAATAGATTTTAAAGACCTTTTTGTTCTTCCAAAGAATAACATACTTTTTATCCCCCTTTTCTTTGCTTCATTAACCGTTATACCATGCCTATTATAATACATTCCTGCGCAAATTGCTTTCGCTTTCTTTTCGTCTACTCCCTTTTTAAGGTAACTTTCTTTGCAATGTTCGTATTCCTTTGGCATATTTCAATAATACAAAAAATCAAGAAACAAAATACCCAGAAGTTAAAGACCCGGCATATTGACCTAAATATTGTTCTTTAAGAACTTCTAGTAAAAATGCTCTTTTTTCTTGGGCCCTCTGAGGGGGAGGTACAGAAGAAAAATCCTTACCCAAAACAAAAACAATGTTATCGTTATTAACTATTTCTTCTAGATTTTTTGGACGATTATAAGGCCCAAGAACAGAATAGTTATCATTGTGTACCATTTCAATAATAAAATCTTCTATTTTAGCATAAGCATACCAATCTCTTAATAAGGGTCTTATCTCAGAGAAGGGAAGTTTTATATTTTGGTCTAAAAATTTTATTTTTTGGTAATCCGCATTCCAAATATCACTTTCTTGGGCTCTATGAGATACCCAACGATATTTTATTACACGACCAGAGAACTTTATACCCGCAAGGAAAGCCTCAAAACTAGCTAAATCATTCAAAAATTTTGTATAAGCATCGTTTGGTACTCCCGAAGTTTCATCAAAACCCAAAGGATAAAAGATATTAATAATCGGGGCAAACTCAAGCATTTTAACCAAATGACCACTAAAAGTTATCCTAACTTTTCCAGATACAACTTCAAATCTATTTGCAGGCTCAAAGTTTCCTGTGTAAGTATCATTGGCATTGATAGTTAATGTATTAGAAGTGCTGTCATTATAAACAACGACTTGTGCGGGCGAGCTAGTAAGATTTTCTATATTAAATCCTAAAAGAGTAAACGGATATTCTATTTTATCTCCGGCATCTAAAACAAAAGAAATCAAAGAAAGTTTTCTATCAAAAGTTTCTACCTTAGCCCAGCCTCCTACATACTCGTCATTTAAAGGTCTATCTATAGACTCCCACCAATTTCTTATTCTCTGTATGAGGTCTGTTGTTTGACCTCCTGGAAGGGGCCTCAAAACATCATTTACATCTGAAAAAGAAAAATTTTGGGTAATAAAGTTATATAAAAGAACATTAAACAAATCAAGGTAAAAATTTCCACTATCTGTAGATATTTTCTGTCCGTTTAACCAGTAATCAACTTTAATTATTGTATCGGAATTATAGGGGAGATTTGTTGAAGTACCGTAAGCATAGGTTTCAGTAAAAAATCCATCAGTATTTAATGGATTATACTGAACATAGTTATTATTTACATCTTTAACAAAGAGGTTAGGAAATCTACTTACTAAAAAATGATCGTTTACGAGGTAAACAACCTCTATAACAACCGAAGGAGAAGTAGCAGGGGTAGTATAAACAAATTCAAAATAATTAGAAGAAACGGCGATTTCTTTATAAGAATTAGCAGGTACTAAGACAAAATTATCTCTATTGTATTTAGAAAAATAAATCTTTAATTCTTTGTCCCCATCATTACGTATTCCGATAGAAGTAAAAACAAAGGGTAAATTTTCAAATCCACTTTGTGTGGTATATGTAAATGTTCTATATTGTTCTACAAAATCCGGAAGTACCATTTTTCACCCCAAAAACAGTTTATCGCAAAGTTTTGCTTTTTTCAGATAAATACTGTTTCCCCAAACAAAACAAAATCATTGTTTTGACAATTTTCGTTGCCTTGTCTTCTAACTAAAACATCTTTCAAATCAACAACTAAATCTTGAAGTGTAGAAGGTATATATGCTACAAAAACATATTTTTTTCCTTTATACATTACAACAACAACATAATAATTTGGTTTTGGTTCTAGTAAGTCGTTGGGAATAATCTGAAATTCAATAACACCGTTATAGTTTGTATATCCTTTACCTACTAAGGATGGTAAGTAAATACTTTTTGTTGTATAAAAATATGTTTTATCAAAAGGATAGATATAAAGTTCTACATAAGCAAATTGTATATTTTTAGGAAATAGATTTTGCAGAGATACTTTTAGTATTTTATAATCTGTCTGCATAATCAACAAATCCTATCTATATTTTCAAAACGAAGTTCTACAGCATTTATGTTATTAGGCAAACGAGATAAGCGAATAACTTTCATGAGATTAAATGCTGGAACAGTTGCTATGTAATCATATTGGCGATTAAGTTGTATAGAAAAAGACCCGTTGTTATCAGTAACAACAGTAGCGTGAATATTTGTAGTTAATGAGTTATCAAAATAGGAAATTGGATTTATAACCGAAAAAGTAATAGCAGTATTAACTAACGGATTAGCAGTAGCGTCAAATAAATTTCCGTAAACTGTTACCAACCCTGGTGTTGAAATAAATGTTCCATATTGTGTATAAGAAAAAGCCTCATCGTTATTTGTAAGGTTTACTGCTTTGATAAGTAAAATGATATTTTTTCTAATGACACGACTTGGAACACGAACAAAAAGATAAGATTGAGAAACGGGAGGTACGGAGATAAAATCAGTAGAAGGAAAATCTGTATGATTTAATGTTTGAGAGGATGTCCATTCGTTTTGAGAGTTTTTATAAATATAAAGCTGATTAGTTGTGTCATAAATAGTTATTCTAACATTTATTGGAGAAGATAAAAGAAAAAATGTTAAATCTTCATTTAAAGAATATTGTTGTCTAACATTTATGAACATCTATTTTATTTTAGCATTGCGGAAAACAAATATCACATGTCAAGAAATCTGCAAAGTTCTTCCTCATCCACAAAAGGAACATTAAATGTTAAATTTAATGTTTCTTCAAACAAACTATAAGTTTTTACAATAGAATTTACAACATACAAAAACAAAGGAACGTAAAAAATCGGTTTTTCTAGCGAAAATTGTTCAAACTTAATAATATCGCCTGGATAAATAATATAATCTTTATACGACACAGAAATAGAGTTTATAAGAAAATTTTGTAAGTTTAACTGATTTTTTATTTGTGAAAAATAAATTGCATATATACCAATCTTTTTTATCAAACTTCTTTCATAATCTGGATACAAATATCCTAAAAAAACATTTTTTCTTAATTGCTCTTCATAAAAATCAATATCTATATCCTGAAAAGTTCTATTACTCTGCAAATACTCCTTCAAAAAAGAATTTGTTATCCTGCTAACTTCCCCTTTACAAGAAAGATCATGCGCTATTAAAAAACCAAGGCTAGAAATAACTGGCAGTAAAAGAGGAAACTTATTATCTTCTAACATAAATACCTCAAACTTTTAATTCTGGAGAAGCAATATTTAAACCTTGATAATATATTGGGCTAAAAAGATGATAATAATGCTTAACAAAGTAATACGTATCTCCTTTAAACAAAGTTTGCTTCTTTTCTGTTTCAGTAGTTTCTGTTGTCATATCTATAGTATAAGGGTAATATTTCTTTTTTCCTTTTTGTTTTTCCTCAAAAAAACCTAAACCAAAAAGTTTTGGTCTATAAATTACATATCCTGGGAAATACCTTGCTCCTACCTCATTTAAAATCATAGAAATTTCTCTTGCAGAATAAATTTGTGGTACGACGATTTCTTTTCTAGCTTTTAATTCTAAACAAAACGGTATAACTTCTCTAGTTTTATCATTAACGAATAAAAAGGTAATATCACTTACACCTGTTTTATATGGATTGTTAACAAAAACTATTTTTTTACCTCCCCCTAAATCAAAATGCACTACATCAAAATTCTTTTTTGTATATTGACCTTGAAATCTATTGTAATAGTAGTTAGTACCTAAATATTCTTTTAATGCTTCTAAAAATATATCTAGAAATACTTCTTCGTAAGCTTCTCCTTTATTCATATTTGGTATCTCTAGGTATTTTCTTGAAGCAACACTTACAACAGCATTTTGTAAGTTTTGGTCATCAAAAACAGCTTTTTGCCTTAACCTCAATAGTAAATCATTTGACGATATTTTTTCTTCATTCATTTGAAAAAGATTACTTACAACAATATTTACAGAAGAAATAAAGTCAATAAACTTTTCAGTATCACTTAAAAGGACAACACCTTTATCTTGTTCAAAAACAATTTGATTCGGCTCTTTCTTAATCACACTTACTTTAACATTTTGAGGAATGCCTAGAATCTTCATTATTTTAAATGAGTGATTTATACCCAACATCAAAAGCGCCGCCGATGGAACTTTTCTATAAACTTTTTCGTCTATTATTTCTTTTTCCAACATTTTTTGTTCAAACGAAGACAGATTATACATTCTTCCAGCTATAGATTTATACAATCTTCTATAAAAGTCATCCCAGTCAGAAGAAGCATTTATCAAACCGTTTATTGACAATATTTCTGCTATTATTCCTGGAAAAATATTAGATAAGCCGTGTCCTCCTGAACCAGTAAAAATAGCTTTCATTTCGCTAAATAAAATTCTATGTAATGTCCGGTCTAAAATAGACTTAGCCACCGCCTTTATTTCTCCAAAATCTCTTTTCTCCTCACTTTTTGTTTGTGGAATGTAAACTATCTTAGACAAACCGCTATCAAACTGATAATTAAAAGGTCTTAAAACCAAAGATACAGAAAAATCTTTTGTTTCTGAAGGTGTCTGTTGTTTTTCTTCAATAACTTTTACATCAAATGCAAGGTCATAATTTTCCGCTATTCCGTCTATGAAAAATGGACCTACATCACTAGAAAAGTAGTGAAAAATATTTTTTTCTGAAGGAAAAAACATGGGGTTTAAATTTTTTTCTTGGGATTTTATTATTGTATACTTATCTCCGTTTTTTAGCTTTACGTCTAAAATTAGCTCTCTATTCTTTTTTTCAACATTTACAGAAGAAACATCTTTTATTGAAAAAGGTCTACCTATTGAGTAGAGTATCAAATCTAAAAACTCAATAGCAAATCTTTCAAAATAAGCATCTACTGCTTTTTTACCGTACTGTTTTAAATCTTCTACGGCAAAAATAAGAGGAATATCATTTTTAACTACATCAAATAAAAGGTCTATATTTCTTTTATATTCTTTAGCAAAAATTTTCTTTGCCTCAAAATCCTCTGGATTTTTATCAGAAAAAATCTTTTCTACTTCTAAAGAATAGTTTCGCAAATATCTAACAATTTCTAAATAAACACGGGAAAAAAGTCTATTTTTCTTGTAAAAAAATGTTGATAATGAAGTTGGTAAAAAAGTATACTGCGGAAGAGTGTCATAAATATTTGATATATCCTTTAATGTTTTTTCTAAGTAGTTATAAAGTATCGTAAAGGTAAATTCTGGTTTTTGAATATTAAAAAATCTTGATCTGGGATTAGTTTCTTTTATATCATTAAAAACTTCCTTTACCTCATCAAACTTTTTTATAACTTCATATATACCAGGAAAAGTAATGCCGTTTGAAACAAATTTGTTTATTTCTTCACTTATAAACCTTATCTGATTTTCAAGAAACTCTATTGCACTATTTAAATACTCATAACTATCTATCTCAACACCAACCTTAGCAAAAGAATGATTTAATTCTTCTATTGCTTCATAAACAAGATTTTCTCTTTTTAGAAAAGAGCGAATTTTTCCTTCAAATATTTCTAACTTATTACCAGAAGTTCTGTGCGGTATTAATATATTTTCTTGTTCTACAAGCTTTATTAACTCCCAATCACCTGTAAGTTTTATCCCATTCCATCCGGGTTCGGAGTTTTCTGGGAAGTAAACATTAGTTCTCCTATTGATAAGAGCATGCCCCTCTGGAACACGCCTAACAATTGGAGTTCCATCTTTATCGTAATCAATATATCCTGACCTTGGCCGTTTCATAAGATTTTAAAATTTCAAATTCATCCTGAGAAATCGGTTCAAAAGATAAAAATTTTTCAAGAATACTTTTTTCAATAGGCGAGGCTTCTATAGATTCTATATAAGCCAAATAAGAAGGATAATCAGCAAGAAACTCAAATCCCTCTAAAATAATATTATTGCATAGCTCGTAAAAGAAAGAGGCTAAGAAATAATCAATTTGAGCATCATACATTTCATTTAACCTTTCAAGTAAGTAATAAAATTTTTCCACACATACATAAACGCTACTGCATTCTCCACAAGAAACAAGATTTTCATAAATAAAAGAAAACGCTCCATCTTCTTTGTATGGGAAAATTATAGGTAAAATCCTATTTACATCTCTACCATTTTTTATAAAATCAACTATTTGTTTTACCACTACTTTGTTTGTAAAAATTTTCTTCATAAAGAAATAAATATTTTTTCTACCCGTATTCATTAATAAATCAAATAAAGGTTTTTCTATCCTTTCTTTTGAAAGATTTTCTAAAGTTTCTCCAATCTTTTCCTTGGGGCATACCAAAATAAGTTCAGGAACAAGACCAAATTTATAATAAATTAAATCGTACAAATACTCGTTTTCTCCGTTAACAAAATTAACTAAATCATCAATAGACAAAAGCTCTTTTTCTTGTTCATAAAGATTTTTGTTTGTTGTAAAAATTATTTCTTTAATGGGCCAAACATTTTTCACAACTTTATCTAACAATGTTTCTTTATCTTTACTAACTTCTCTATAAATAGCGTTAAAGCTAGTAAGAACAAGTTTTTCCTCGTCTTTTACAAAACCTGGTGGAGAAGATAAATCAAAGAATAAAGAAATAAATGCTAACGCCTCTCTGTACCCAAAAGGTTCTTTAGTAAGTAAATACAATCTAACGCCATCAGACGAAACATTAACGGAAACATCATCTATGTACCTCTTAAATTTTATTTCCGCAATATTTTCTATTTGCTCATTACTGCTAATCTGCTCTTCATCAACAGACATAAATTTTACAAAACTATCTGCACCTAATGATTTTAATATTTCCTTCAAAGAATTGCTATCTACGTCATATTTTCCACTAACAAGTTCTATCGTTGTTAGAAGGTTATTTTCTAAGCTTTTATTGGCAGATAAAATTTGTTTAAGTATTTCTAAACTTTGTTGACTACCTACATCTTCATTAGAACCCTCTGTTAAACCTTGAGGCATTGGTACACCTTGAGGAAGTATACCTTGAGAAGGCATACCTTGAGGAAGCATACCTTGAGGCATTGCTCCCTTTGGTAGTTGTTTATCTTGAGGAGGCTCCCAGTTTCTAAGCCCAGCAAAAGGAACATCTCCCCAAGGTACAGGCTCTAGTCCCTTCTCTAATCTAGCTTCATTTATAGTTAGAAATCCAGTATTTAATTTTCCTTGAACCGTACTCCACCAATCTCTTTCTTTTTCCAAATCGTCTTCTCTGAACCAAAGTTTCACATCCTTTTCTTCTCTAAGTTCATCAATAACAGATTCAAATCCTCTAGAAATGAGGGCCAAAAGAGGCTCTAAACCTTTCGCTTTCGTCAAAGATGCCATTACTTCAGCCGTAGCCTTATTGGAACCTTCTAATATACCAACATCTTGCGGAGAAACCTGATAAACAGCACATATTTTCCTTGCTACATATTCAGCAAGTTCTCTAAATTGCATATCTCTTCTTTTTCCTTTAAAATCAATCCAAGTAAACTTACCACCTGAAACAATGGGGACTTGAGTAAAATCGCCCATCATTATAGCTTGTATTTGTCTTTGAATAGCATTTAGTTGCTCAGCACTAAGTTGTGGATAAACATCTCCTTCAGCGGTTGACGGAGGTTCTACAGCAATAATTCCTTCAGGAATAGACCCACCTTTTCTGTAATAATCCAAATTTCCTTTGTCTATAAAAATATCGCTAAGTATTGCATTATAAAGAATTTCTATTGGAGGAACTGAATAACCGTACATGTAAACATCGGGAGTAAGATTTTGCCTAAAGAGAACTATATCATTTTTAGGAATTTCTATGTTCTCTGAATAATTGTCTACTATTTGAACATAACCAAAAACTCTTCCACGTTCATCAACTAGCGGTTTGATCGTTGTTCCATCCAAAGGAACTAAAGCAATTATTCTATTATATTCATCTCTTAATTTTAAAAGGGCTCCCCTGTCTATCGTGAGTATGTCTTCTAGTATCAAAGATAACAAATATTGCCAAGAATTTTCTTCGGAAAAGTAAGGATCGGGTTTTCTTAAAAACGAAAGAATATTTTTTGTGTCTTTTATTCTTTTAAAATAATAATCTAAATGCTTTTCTTGTAAAAATTCAAGAACAGATTTTTCTTGTGGTGTTAGAGATTTTTCTATTTCTGATATTTTTTTCCACTCCCTCTTTTTCTTATAAAGTAACCTTGCTAAATAATCCTTATCGCTTTCATCCAAAGACGGTAAATAGAAAATACTTTCCGGAGTGTATTCAATAAGTGAAAATTTAAATGGCGGCTCAAATAAGTCCTTGCTTACAATTATCAAATCCTTTTTCAACACCTGGTTTTTACGAAAAGTAATAATTGCACTTACTACTGTGCTTCCCCATGCTAAAGCACGATATGTAAGTAAGGGCTTTCTTCCAGGATAATCTTTTCCACTAAGTGGGGTGCTTGTTCTATAAACGTTAGAAGATACTTTTATAGCATCCTTTATATCCGAAAATTTTTCTTTTGTGATGGTTTGCAGAGTTTTTTTAAATTCATCTAAACTCATTTTTCACCTCAAGCATTAATATAAAATCCGCTTATCTTATAATAAGGGAACTTTTCCTTAAATAAATTGTGTAATCTTTCAATAAAAGCTTGGGTGTTTAAAATAGAAAAAACTATAGGACTATTATTAAGCCTTTCAAATATAAAAAATATATCATACCCCATTAAAGGATTAAAGTTATAAATATCAATAAAATCATTTTCAATGGACATAATTTTAATATCTAGGTTTTCTTTTTCTTTCCGGCAAATTTCCTTAGAATAAAAAACTTGATAGCAAACCTCTAAAAAAACAGAATTTCTTATAAACATACGAAGTCCGTCTTTATTCAAAGAAGCAAAATATAAAGAATAACTTTCTTCGGGAAATACAGAAGATATATTTAGAGATTTAGCTATCTCTATATCATAATCATCAGTTTTGTATTTAGGATTATCCCAATAGTTATTAAAATACTCAGAAAACTTCTTTCTTAACTTGGTATTATCGTTGTAGATGGGGACTCTTGAATTTAATACCTTATACAAGGTTATGCGCAAAGTAGAAAAAAGCAAAAATATCGGAGCTAATACTTTTCCTAATACTTTAGAACGAAGAACAATATCAAAAATTGAGGAACCATAGTTTGCTTTATTTACTTTATACACAAAATCATTATACTGCAAAAAACCTATTATGTGCGTTTTATTTTAAATGCACGACCAGATTTTATACCTCTCTCTAAAGTAAGTGCATCAAAAACAACAAAGTTTTTCCATATTTCTTTCAAGAAGGTACTTTCTGAAAAAGTATTACCGCAAACGTAAAAATCCATAGAAACATAGTTTTCATCAGGCCAAGTATGGTAAGAAAAATGTGATTCACCTAAAAGAAAAACTCCACTAACTCCATCACCAGAAAAATCTCTGTCTAAAAATCCAAAAATAGTAACTCCTGTTTTTTCTAAAACATCACGAAATAGAGAATAAAGAAAATTCCGGTCTTTTAACCTTTCTTTATCGCCCTTGAAAGAAGTTTCTAAAATAAAATGTTTTCCTACAGTAGAAACTTTCACAAAAAATATTATATCAAGAAAAAAACAAGGCAACCAAAAAGTTGCCTTGTTATAACAAATAAAGAATTTTATCTAGCGTATGAGTCTGGTACCCAATCTACAATATTCCCTTGGTCGTCATAGACGGGAATATGTCCGTGAGGACCAGTAACATACTGTTTGCCTTGTGGGTAGGCTCTATTGAACTCATTATCAACATAAGAGAAAGTATCGCCAAAGATAACAGGTACACCTATCTGTTTCCCATTCCAGTCAACCAAAACAACCCCGCTACTAGATGTTCCTCCTTGGAAAGCAAGGAAAACATTTACATAATCATAAATTGGAGTATTATTTTGATATCCTACAACAACCCTATATTGAGAAGGTCTGAACCAATCTTTCAAACCTTCTTGAAGTATTTGTTTAGCTAAATCTATAAAAGATTGTTTTACGGTTGCATCAGTAATATAGTTATTAGCAATAGAAGTAACGGCGCTAGAAACAAGGCTATTAAACCCAATAAGTCTTTCTGGTCTTGCGACAATAGTATAAGCTCCACTTAAAGATTTCCCTAGGCTATCATAATATGGGTAAAGAGAATACTTTTCTGTGTTCGCTGTTCTATTAAAGGAAGCAACAAATGCAGAAAGAAGAGAATTACCGGAATTCAATGTTGCATTATGTGTATACAACAATTCTTCATTTGTAATAGAAGAAGTATCATGTTTATATAGGTTCGCAAGCGCTGTGGTATCTGGCAAAAGTCTTAAAGTGGGAGTTGCGGTATCAAAATATAAAACAGAAGAATAGAAAGACCAGAAATTAAAGAAATGTTGTAATAAACCATTTGGGCTAAGTAAGTTTAAAACATATTGATCAATATTGTTAATATTGTAGTTAGAAGGGTTAGCTACAATATTATCTAAAACACTCCAAAAAGTAGGAAAAACCATTACGTACTGATCAGAAGAAGCTAACCTCTTATCTACAAAAGAAACAACCAGCCCAGGAAGAAGTTTAGCTTCAGTAAGTACCTCTACTAATTGATAAGCAGACACATCAGGAGAAACGTCAAAAACGGGATAACTATTGCTTCCACCAAAAACAAGTCTAGTGTTTTTCCCTACAGAATACCTATCGTCTAGCTCGCTAGCACCTAAAACTTCAAAGCCAGAAGAAGTAGGTACTACTTCAGCACTAACACCGCTATAAGCGGCTGGGTTCAAAAAGTATTCAAAAGTTTTTGCAGGATTATTTGCTTTTACTAATTTTGTATATTTTCCCCCATCAGTTAAAACAAACCATTTTGCTCCATGAACGTTAAGAAAAGTGTTCCAAATCATATACTATAACCTCCTTTCAATAGGATAACAAAAGTTTATTGACATTTTAAGCGAATATTTTTTTGTTCGGCGAGATAGTTTGTAACTCATCTTCTTTTGCTTCCTCAACATTTTCACTCTCTTCTTTTACAGAAGGCAATTCAGGAATTTCTACTTTATGCGGAATAATTTTATTATGATTTTCCCAGAATAAATATAATATTTTAGAAAGACTTTTAACAAGTTCGGTTCGCATTATAGAGAGCATTAACGGAGGATTTTCTAAAAGAAAAATTGCTGATTCTTTTGGCAATCCTTTTTCTTCAAAAGATTTAATAAATTCTTCTACTTCTTTATTTTTCAACCCATCTCTATTAAATAGAGCCAAAATATAGAAATTTTCTGCAAAACCTTCTAAAAACTTAGCCAAATCTTCTAAGTTCTCTTCAAACTCTTTTTTCACGTTTTCTTCTACAAAGTTAAAATAGTAAAAGCTATCGTTCATTTCTCTTCCTCCTTAAGTAGCAAAAAACCTTGAAACAGATAAAGTTTGTTCTTCCTCTAGTTTTCTTTTATATTTCTTTTTCTTTTCAAGATATAAATCTATAATAGACATAATTTCTTCGGCAACAAATTCATATTCATTTAAAATTTCCTTTTTCTTTTTTAAGGAAACCTCGCTATCAAATCTTTTTGACAAAGGCTCAAGAAAAAACTCATTTATAATATCTGCTATAGTATCTTCCACTCCCTTATTTTTTACCATTTCTTCAAGATTAAACGTTGACAAATCGTAAGAAGCACTAGCATATTTTATTATTTTCCTTTCTAGTAAAAAACTAAGATGAGAGGAAATATTGTATATCAAACTCGGTATATCAGAAATTTCAAATTTTTCATCAAGCTGTACCATTTTTCTCCAATTACCTCATATTACAATATCCTCTAAAAACACAGTATTTACAACTATCATTATACACCCTATAGAACTTATTATTTTTTATAGACTCTTCAACAAATTTAATAAGATTAAAATGTTTTTCCTCGTCCTTTTCATTAAACTCAAAAATCTTATAAGTTTTTGTTTTTGCTGAAATTAACATAGCTTTAGGGTAATAAGAAAGACCAAAAGATTTCTTCAATAATGCGGAATAAATAAACACCTGAAGGTTTATATTCCTTTTATCAAATTTCTCAGAATTCTTTATTTCAACAAACTTCACTTTATCACCTTCCAAAAGGATATCAACAAAACCCAAAACTGAATAATAATATAAAGTCCCATTAAGCATCAATTCTATATTCTTAATATTATTTTTTTCCATTAATCTTTCTAAAACTTTAAAAATAAACTCCAAAGAACTGTAAACATTAGAAATGTTAATATTCTGTTTTCTTTCATTGTGTCTAATTTCTTCGTTTAAATACAGATTTTGTAAAGTTTCGTCTAAATCATATTTAGCATTAACATATTTAATGACAAAATCGTAAATTTCCTTATCATTAAGGTAACTATTTCTTAAATGCCAACCTTTGTCATAATAAGCATAACGATAAAAAACAGAATGATGTATTAGACCGCCCAACCATCTATGATGTTTCTTTTTGTGGGTAGTAGGATAATTTTTCCTTTTAAAATAAAACGATTTTGGACATGCTAAATAATTTAGATAAAGAGATGGGGAAAGATGGTCAATGCTGTTCATAGCTTACCTGCTAAAAAGCAACTTCTTTGCCGCAAAGGATAGTTTCTCATTAGCTTCTTTTCTTTTAACAACATTTTCCACATACTCCTCTGAAGAAGCTTCTTTGAGTTCAACCAATATAGAATAAGAAGTTTCTGTTAACTCTCTCTTTTTCTCCAGGTAAAAATCTATAATTTCATTAACATACAAGTTTTCACTACGATATCTATCAAAGAAACTTCTATACTTATCTAAACAACCATTTTTTACACAATAAAGTAAAGCCCTTAAAACCTGTTTATCTGATATAGATAAAAAGAAATCTTTTATATAGTTTTCTTTAGAAAAAGAAGCGCTATCTTTCTTTTTTTCCAAGTCTATACGGAAAATAAGTGTTTCTAAAGGTATCTGGCTTCTTTCAGAGAAGCGCACTAAAAGGTTGTAAGCATGTGCATTTTCTTTATACATTTTAAATATGTTGATAAACTTTATAAATAATTCCTCACGCAAAATCTCTTTTCTTTTGATACCTAAACCAATAAGTTTTTTCAGACTCACATCTATTAGAGCGTCATAAACAGAACGAGTTTTTAGATTATACAACGCTTCTATCCCTTCATCTCTAATAAGTTCATCTACATCTTTATCGCCTAGAAAAACAAAATAAGAGCTAAAAGAAGGTCTATTAGTTTCTATTATGTTTTTAGCGGTAGTTTCTATAGCATTGTAACCCGCCTCATCTCCGTCAAAAATAAAATAAACACTTGAAAAATTTTGATTTAACTTATCCATTTGTTCTGTAGATATATAAGAACCAAGTATTGCTACAGCGGGAATATTATTAGCTAAAAGTTGAAGAGAATCAAATATTCCTTCCGTAACAAAAACCCTTTTCTCTTTATTTAGATTAGCAATCTTAATTGCTTGATTTAGAAAAACAAGATATTCCTTTTTAGGAAATCTTGTCATATGATATTTAGGTACTTTTCCATCGCTAATATGACGTCCAATAATAGCTATTGTTCTCCCATAACTATTTTTTAGTTCAGTAAAAATCCTTCCAGAGAAAGAAAACCTTAAAGAATCAGTATCGCTAATATAAACTACAGAAAGAGTTTTCAGTTTCTCAAGAAGAATAGAATCTTTCTTCAAAATCTTTAAAAGATTTTGTTCACTCTCATCATTTAAATAGTAAAACTTTATCCCCTCTATATTTGGTATTTGTCCTAACCTTTGCAAAAGGAAATTCTTTACAAATTTATCATCATTAAAGTTGTTCTTTTCAATGATAGAAATAAAATCTTCTAACGGATAATCTTCTTTTGCCTTATAAAAACTATCATCTACATTGTACCCCCACTTATCTCTTACAAATTTGTTCACTTCGCTAAGAGGTATTCCTTCTACATAGGAAATAAACTGATAAACATTTCCTCCCTTTTTGCACCCATGACAATAAAAAACTCCAAGATTATCGTTTATATGAAACGAAGGTGTGTCTTCATTATGAAGTGGGCACAATCCATAGTATGCGCCATTACCTCTAGGCTTCAAAGAAGTATACTTTGAAGCTATCTCGTAGATTGAGAGCTTAGCCATCTCACCTAAAGAGTATCACAAGCGTATGAGCTTGTCAAGAAAAATTTTGAACTCAGAATTCAGAAACTTGCTCGGGGTGAATATAACAAAAAGAACACCTTGGTTCATAAACTATTTTAGTTTCAAATTGTTTTGGAAGTATAGGAGCTTCTTTACCGTGATATAAGGCTTGATTATGCGTTGCTTTATATTCCTTACAAGACGAGCAATAAGTAACATATTTCTCTACATAATCCGCATTCTCAATAAGAAATTTATGGTGAGGATAAACTTCATCTCTATAATTCCTTTCTAGGCCAAAGAACAAAACTAATGATGAATATGCCCATTTTGACCTAAAAAACATAAAAAGTTCTTTTAAATCATCAAAATCAAAAAGATGAGAATGCTGAACAAATATAGGACTTGTATTTTTTGAAACTTTTAACACACCTGGATAATAAAAAATATTTTCAAAATAAATTTTCTTTTTTCCAGCACGAATTTCTTTTGGGTTATCGTAAACATTAGGTATATTAGGTCTTATGACTACTGTTTCTAAGCGATATTTTTTTGATAAATAAACAGAATCGTAAAGATGCTTGCTTTTCCCTGTCCCTACAGTACCAAATATATAGCTGATAAACATAGCAATTTAGTCTTAACTCACGTTTTATTATTTGTCAACATCGCCAACAAAAAAGTCATTATAGAACTCAAAAAACAGGTTTTTATATAAAAGGCTATTTTGGTATTCTTCTAACTCTTTTACTGAAGTAATTATCCTTTCAAAGAATCCAAGCTCTTTGGCATCATTAACAGAAAGATAATGGTCATCTTTTATCTTTTCTTTTATAAGCGTCTTTTTTGTCAGGTCATTTTCAAACATCAGCTTCAATATTTTTTCATTTTGCGAAACAAAAGTTTTTATATCTGTTAACTTTGTAAATCCCGGAAAATCAATCAAGAAATCGTGCAACATAAAATAGGATTTTTCAAAAGCATACCTTTTATTAAAGGAAAGAAAAATATATACTCCAGCGGAAGCTACTAAAGAAGAAGCGATGATAATAATAGGTCTTTTTATTGAATTAACGTAATTTATAAAAAAAGCCGCTAAGTCAGCATCGCCTCCAACAGAAGAAAAATACAAAAACATAGGTAAGGTATCATAATCAATGTTTTTCAAATCAAGTTTTTTCTTATAGTTTTTCAAAACATAATCCTCAAAGAAATACAAAGTTTCATCCGTATTACTAATAACATTTATTAGATTAGAAATTGAAGAATGTTCTATTTGACCAGAAAAATAAATTTCGTTATATGAAGTTTTTGTGCAGACCATGCTAGACTCAAAAGAATTGTTTTTCTTAAAAGAAGAGTTCATCCTCGTCATTCATTACCTCCTCTTCTATTTTTATATATCTAACTTTACCATTTTCTATAACTTTTGTAAAATCGGGCCAACAAAGTTCGGTAAATGCACAATAACTGCATTGCCAAGGTAGGTACAAACGATTCGTATATTCTCCATTTCTAATTTCTTTTTGTGGAGAAAACATTCTTTCTGGTAAGTTGTTCTCGTCAGAAGAAACTATTTTGTTAAAGTTATAGAGTATCTCGTCAACTATTTCTTGAGAAAATGGTACTTCCACAACGGCTCTATGACTTGTGTCCTTATTGTAAAGCCAGAGATAAGCTTCACGCACACCTGTTGCGTACATATAAGCATTTAACTGATATAGATAATCTCTTTTTAACTCTCTAAACATATCTTTAAATGCTCTATCGTTTAATGTCTTTATATCAATCAATACATCTCTACCATTTAGCTCTAAAATACCGTCAACATGCCCAAAAACTTTCGCACCATTATCAAGTTCTAAATAAACCTCTTTTTCCATATCCTTGAGAAAAGTTACTTGCGATATAAAATGCCGCTCTAATTCATGGAGAAAATGCCCTAATTGAAAAATGCTAATAGCTCGTGATGAAGGTAATTCTGCCTTTTCAGGATAAAAAATAGAATAAGCTATCATTCTTGGGCATTTTCCGCTAGAAGACAACCTTAGCATTGTTTTCTGATTTTCGTAAATATTTTCATATTTAAGGGAAAAATGTACGTTTACATCACCTCCATTAGTATAGAGAAACAGTAGATAATCCTCTACTGCTTCTTTTACTTCCTCTACCGTATCGTATTTACGCTTTTCCATAAAATTTGAGCCCCCAAAAGGGGGCATGTTTTTACTCGCTTACCTCCTCAAGCTTACTAGGCTTAGTTTGGACTAAAAACTGTTTTAGCATCTTTACCAATGCCCTTGCAGAAGAGCGAGCCCTACGAAGTGCAGATTTATTGTTCTTCTTCATGTAAAGAACATAATTATCACGAACATTAATAAACTCTACCCAAAGCTCCTCAAAAGACGACTCGTATCTTTCCTTGTCAAAGGAAAGCTCAAAGCTTTCTGTGGTGCTGTCCTCGTTGTACCTTACTTCCTCGTACATGCTTGCCTCCTTATCTGTCTAAGAGTACCAGCGGTACTCATAGTCATATTATCAAATAAACCCCACTTTGTCAAGTATTATCAAAAATCAAAATCATTGTCTAACGATGTATGGGCTTCTTTAGCAAACGTCAAAACATCGCTTTTTTCAAAAGAATTAGAAGAATAAGTATTAACATTTTGATTCTTTACAAAAATATCTCTTGCAATAACTTCAAGTTTATTTTTATCAGACTTTACATTTTTAAGAAAGCCATTAACAAATACTGTAGAAGAAACTAACGAAGGGGACAAATCAAAATCTTCCTTAAATGCAACAACATAAATTCTTGTAGACACGTCCTTCCTAACAGATTCAACTAAAAACCTATAAGTTTTGTTGTTTTCGTAAAAATGAAGAACTTTTCCTTCAAGATAAACATCGTTAAGCATAGATTGAGGAATTTTTGAAAACGAAAGATTTAAAGGAAAAATGTAATTTTTATCTGGCGTACTTGACAAAAATCCGTAAGACAAAACAAATAAATCCTTCTTTATATTTGCTTGTTTAATCTGAGAAAATTTTCTTGGAATGTATACTATAACTTCGGAGTTTTCCTGGGATTTTACAATTATTTCATCTGTTTTTTGACTTATGTCCTCTGCTAAAATACCAGAAAAGTAAACGTTATTTATCTCCCACCTCTTCACCTCATACCTCCTTCACATACCCCGTACTACCAAATCCCCTCTCTCCTCTTAAAGTTTCAGACAATTCCCTTTCAAAATATTCATTTTCAACTTCAACCAATTCATAATCATAATTACCAAAAGGAATAATTACAAGCTGAGCAATAGCCGTATCATTTGAAATACGAAAAACTCCAGCCTTATTAAAAATAAGACCTACGCCAATTTCTCCTCTATATGAACTATCTATTACACCTTTAAATACATCTATTCCTCTTTTAAAAAAATTACCACTACGTCCATAAATAATCCCATGAACACTTTTTGGAAAAGCAATTTTGTATGGAGAAGAAATTGAAAAAACAAAAGGAACATGATAAACAGTAAAAACAACAGAATTATCTTGAAAAGCAACTTTTGCTCCTTCTTCACCTGAAATAAAAGAAATTTTGTTTACATCTGGGTAAAGGTCTATTCCTGCATTTTCCTTATAATCTAGCTTTAGTTTGGGAGCAGTTTCTAGAAGCCTGGTGTAAAAGATGGTTACTCTGCTCATTAGGCTACCTCCAAGTCATAGGATAACAAAGAGAAGAAGATCTGTCAAGATGCTTCACCCCCATCCTGACCAAAAAGCGTATCTAACTGAGAAATTAACTCTTCTTTTCTTGTTGAAGAGGGCAAGTAATTAGGTAAATCTTCTAAGATAGCCATGAGTAAATTTTGTTTTTCTTTAGGCAAACTTTGTAAATCAACCTCGGTAATTTCAACTTTCTTTAACTTATACTTTTCAAAAGCTTCCCAAGTAATAGGAACGACTTGTTTGACAAAATAAAGCATAGCATTAGCAACTTCTCTTATTTCTTTTTGCGCATGATAATCCAATCTAAGCTTTAAAAAATGTAATAGATTTTTTAAATCTTGTTTGTAGTAAAAGAGGGTGTATGTAGAAAGTGGTAGAACAACTCTAGCTAACTCTCTTGCTAGTCCATAATCTAAAAGTTTTTTATATAAAGCAAAGCTACCTTTAAAAGAGTTTTTTATCTCCTTAATTAAATTTTCATCAAGTATATCAATTACTTCAGAAGATTGTCTATTTTTCTTCGTATTTTTACGGTAATCTTTAGGAACAAAAAATTCTTCTTCATAAACAGTATATCGCCCACTTATTTCATTAAAAGAAGCTGTCCTATGACGAAAAATTTGCCTTGCAACAAAAATAGGAACCTTTATCCTAAAAATAAATTCAACCATTTCAAAAGGCGAGGTATGATCATTTCTTATCAAGTATTCAATAAGACTTTTATCAGAATTTTTCTTTTTGCCTCCATAAGAAACTCTAGCGGCATTCACAATAAGCTCATCACTCCCCATATAATCTACAAGCTCAACAAACCCTTTATCTAAAACATCTATTCTTTTACCTTTAAGTTCTTCCATCTTATCTCCTTTATCAAAAGGAACCATATTTGTTTTGTATATTATTTGTATTAGCTTGCAAGTGTTTTATGGAATAATGAAAAAGCTCTAAAACATCATAAAGTCCAGATAAATAATTTAGATAAGCACTATAAATACCTATTTTTTCTTCCATAGACAAAACTTCTTTATCGGAAAAAACCTTTATTTCCAGTTCTGATTTCGTGGCTTTTTTTCCTTCTTCAATGGCTTTATTTTTCTCTTCAAAAAACTTTTCAGATTTTATTCTTTCAAGCTCAAGTTTTTTAACCGAAAGTAAAGCTTGTAAAATACTTTTCTTATAGTTTATGTGTTCTAGCCATGTTATTGTAGTTATCAAATAAAACTTAGCTTCATCTTCAGTAATATTATCAAGGTTACCAAAAATGATTATATGCTTATTTTCATCAAAATCAAAATGAAGAGATTGTGCTATTTCCTTTACATCAACCTTATATACGGGAGAAATAGCATCAAAAATTCTTTTTTCTACTTCAACTTGCCTCACAGTTCATCACCATATCCAGTATGGCATCAAACCCATCTCCTGTCAAGTATTGCTCTAAATCTATATCTTTAGGAAAGCAACTATCAAAAAACATCTTCCATAAAGTAAAAATTATTAAGTAAGGAGCCGAAATATTTGCATATTTAATCCAAAATTTTTCATATCCAAGTTTGTGTCTTTCCTCGTGGTGAAAAACACAAAGTGGCATTCCCTGAAAATCCGTTGCCCTTTTATCCCCGCCAAATCTTTTAGATAAAGCTTCATGGTGAACATGCACTTCACCTTCTCTACTATGAATACCATTGATATAACAAACAATACAACTCAAATCTCTCAAAAAATCCATGTATTTTTTCTCAAGTTTTATAAACAAATCACTCTTCTCCATCATCTTCAGATGAAGCATCCTCCACTATATTTAGAGAATTTATTTTCTGAGTGATTATCTGGTCAACTAATTTTTTAAAATCTGGATTTTGTTTTATTTCTTCTAAAATCTTTTGCTTGCCATGAAATCTCATATTATTACCTGTAAAGTTTTCTACATACCATGCCCCAGACTTTGTAATTAAATCAAGTTTCGTTAACAAATCTACGTAGTCTATCGTATAAAATCCGTCGTAATAAAGAAGGAATTTTGCCTTTTTCATTGGTGGAGCAAACTTGTTTTTCTCTATTTTTACAGTTATTTCATCACCGACAAAAATCTCATCTTCGTCTTCTATAAGTTTTTTTCTTGTTGACATTCTAATAGAAGCAAAAAACTTCAATGCTCTACCACCAGGAGTTACTTCCGGATTACCATAAGCAACCATTTTTTCTCTAATCTGATTTACAAATAAAAGAGAAGACTTACTTTTTCTAATGATTGGCATTAATTTTGAAAGGGCCATTGAAATTACTCTAGCTTTAACTCCCATCATAGAATCTGTAAAATCGGCATTTACTTGTGAAACAGTAGGAGGAGCGGCAATAGAATCTAAAATTACAAAATCAACACCATTTTTCATAAAAAATTCTATCTTTTTAAAAGCATCTTCTAAACTGTCCACATCGGCAACAAAAAATGATTTTGTATCAATCCCTAACGTTTCCGCCCAAGAAACATCAAAACTATTTTCAGCATCAAGAAAAGCTACTGTTTTTCCGTGCTTTTGAAATTGAGAAGCAATGATTAAAGACAGAGTAGTTTTTCCCGAAGACTCTTGTCCGTAAATCTCGTAAATTTTACCAACAGGAAGACCGCCAATACCCAATGCTAAATCAAGAGATAAAATACCTGTAGAAATAACTTCTTCTTTACTAGTACGTAGTTCTTCTGCTACAAAAAGACTCTCCTTACCAAACTTCTTTTCGTATTCACGGAGCAAATCTTTTATTTTGTCCATCTTCACACCCCATGAAAGAAATCAGTCTTCTTTTGAAAAGATAGCCTTACCTTCATAAATTTTTCTACCAAGTATTTTTAATGTTTGCAACGCTCTTTTTATTGCTTCTATATTTGAATATCTAGAAAACTGTTTGCTATCAAGAATACGTTTTTCTTCTTCATTAAGAAGAATGATATCTCTAAAAAACCATAAATACAACCCTATACCGTGATTAGCGGCGGCTCTACGAATAGCATCAGTTTCAGCAGATTTAGGATCAAGCTTTACTAATTGCTTTTTCACTCTCTCACTATCAGTTTCGTAAATAAGAGAGGAGCCTGTACCGGACATTTTTACGCCCAAAATTTCCAAAACTGCTTTAGCCTTCCACCCAACAACATAACCAGCCTCATGTACGGGAAACTGGAAAGGCTCAACATTTACATCTAAGCTCCATTCTCCAGGTACAATCTGATTCAACCGATTTACGATAGACCTTACATCAACATAAGGAACAACTCTATATAATGTTTTACCATCTTTAGTCTTTATTACGTTGTCAACCCTAAACTGAATAGCATAGTCAGGAAAAGGCTCAAGCAGTAACTTCTTTGCTTCTTTATGATCCACGTCTTCCTCCTAACAAGTATAGTAACAAAGGATATCTATCTTGTCAACTACTTCTTTTCGGGTTTGCCGAAAATAACTTCCTCAACAACAGGAAAAAAGGATATAGTATCAAATGATACTATTGCAGAAAACTTTGGTCCATTTCTTTGTTTGTCCACTTTAAACAGTATTTTCTTTTTTACTACTGGATGAATTTCATCACCTATGGTAATTTCTTCTACTATTTCTTCACCTTTATCACCTAAAAGCGCAACAATAGACGCCGCCTGCTCAATATCGCCAGATTCTTTCAAATCTGACATTTGTGGGTCAGATATATTATTAAGCTTTCTTGAAAGCTGAGATATCTCAACAATAGCAACATCAAGTTCAATAGCGAGATTTTTCATTCTTTGTGCAATAGAAGCGATTTCTAAATGCCTTGTATGTGCATAACTTGGGTTAGACATTAACTGGATATAATCAATAACAAATATTTTTGTTCCGTTTTCATACACACTTTTCCTCATTAAATTCTCAATAGAAGAAAGCTGACCGTCAAAAGTAGAAGTAAAATAAAGCGGCATCCTTTGTTGTTTTAAATATTCTTGAGCTTCTTTTACTAGTATTTCTTCTTCTTCATTCAAGGCATTTTTAAAAATTTTTGCCGCTGAAACTCCGGAAACCATAGAAAGAAGACGAACAAATATCTGATAAGGCTTCATCTCTAATGAAATAAAATGTGTAGGTACGCCCAATTGGGCGTTTGACCTTGATATATGGAGTGCAAGAAGCGTTTTACCTATATTAGGTCTTGCACCAATAACAACTACATTACCAGGTACAAAATCATAAATATATTTGTCAATGTTCTGTCCGGAAAAATTAAAACCAAAACGGATTTTTTCTGAAGTAAACTCTTTTTCAAAAACATCCATCATTTTAGATATGTCATATATTTCATCGGCCACAGGTTTTCCAAAAATAATCGTGTCTTGAATACTCTTAATCTGTTCATAAAGTTCTTGTGTAGAAGTAAATTTTTTCCCGCTAAGTATTTTTATTTGCTTTTCCGCTTTTGAGAGAATGTTTTTTTCTCGCAAAAGTTCCGCATATCTAACAATAGTATCTAAATCATCTTCATCTGCTATGTAATCCTCAAAATTTTCTAAATAATCAGCAGGAAGAATATCTCTTAACTTTAAAAGTTTGAAAGCCTCGGTTTCTTTAAGAAAAGAAGTTACAATTTCATATGCTCCTCCAAAATAAATAAAATCTTCTTTTGTCAAAAAGGAAATTTTATTATAAAGTTTATCGCTATATCTTAACAAGGAAAATATTATAGAAAGCTCAACAAGTGTTTCTACCTTTTGCTTGTCCATGTTAATCCTTAAAGGGATTTTTATAGCCAGAAGACTTAAAAGGATTATAATAACTTTCCTCGTCCCTTTCGTTCAAGTCATAAGAAAGATTATATTCGTTATAGTATTCATACTCATCTTCAATAGAAAACCCATAATTTGCTTTATACCTATTAAAAATATTTTTTTGTTTGCCTTTTCTATATTTCAGATCATATTCACCAAAAGAAGTATCTTCTGTTCCATACTCATAGTTAAGGCCATATTCGTTAAACTGAATATCTGTATCTTCTTCTGTAGTTTCGTACTTCAGAGTGTAGGGATTATACTTAACCTTTCTCATGCCGCCTCCTCCCTTACTAAGGTCAGAGTAGCACAAAAGGATGAGCTTGTCAATCAAGGTGTAAGATGTTAAAATAATAAACATGGTAAGAGAAGTAAAAGAGCCAACAATAATAACCTTAAGAAACGACATAAAGAAGATTTTAGAATCTTATTTCCCGGATAACAACTTTGAAATAAAAGTTTTTTCGGATAAAACTTCAAACACAATACATGTAATAATAAATGGATGCAATTTTGAAGAAAAAGAAAAAGAAATTGTAAAAAATTTCGTTGATTACAAAGCGAAACTTATCTACAGAAAAAAGAAAAAAGAAAACAAGGAAAAGAAAAAAGTTTGGTACGAAAAAACCTACTTTACTTCTGGAAATGTAGTATTTATTGAAGATTGCAAAAAATACTGGTCAAGAAAATTTCTCCTTAAATAAAGATAAAATATATTTCGGGTGATAAGAATGTTAAATATAGTAAAAATAATTCAATTCCTTTCTTTAGCAACAAAATATTGGCCCTTAGTGAACAAAGTCGTAAAATATGTAGAAACATTTAAAAATTTATCAGGGGAAGAGAAAAAAGAAAAAGCAATGGAAATCATCTTTGAAAGCGTTGACCTTTCTTCTCTTGACGAAAAAAATAAAAAATATTTGAAAAATTTTCTTTCTGCTTTAATAGATGCAGTAGTAGCTTTCTTAAATCTTAAAAACGCCTGGTAAAAGAAATTAAAAATAGCACTATGAGTGAGATAGTTAGCGAAAAGCGTGTTGAAAAAATTGAAGATAATTTAGGAAAGTTGTTTGAACAACTCCACGAATTAACTGCTATCATAAAAAAATTGAACCAAGAAATACCAGAAATAAAAAATAACGTAAAAGAACTAAATGAAAAGATAGTTTCTTACACAATAGAAACTCAAACGCTAAAAAACAAAATATCTGACATTGAAAAACTAAAATACCTTGAACTAGAAGTAAAAGTAATAAAACTTGAAAATGAACAAAATAAAAAAACTATAGAAGGCATTTCAAGAGATATAACTTTAATAAAAAATAATGTAAAAGAAGTCCAAGAAGGAATGGCAATAATAAAAAACATAAGAGAAAACAACGCAAAAACAATAATGATAGCCATAAGTTTAGCTTCAGTAGCAACGGCTATAGTAAATATGATTTACAATTTTTTGCGCTGAAAAGAGAAATAAATTAGAAAAAAAGATCACGCTGAAGAAAGTTTTTGACATTCTTCACAAACTGCTCCAATTTCGTCTACATGATAAAGCTTTTCTTTTTCCCAATCAATAATATACTCATTTAACTCTGTTTCCTGACCACAAATAACACAGTTCCTTAAAACTTTTCTCCCTACCTCTATATCAACTGGAGTATTGATATTAGGCACAACTTTTTTTCCAGCTTCTTCCATTATTGACTTTATTTCTTTTAAAGCGGGAAAAATATTGTCTTTTTTAACTTCAAAAAAGATAGAGTCATGAACAGTCAATGTCATATATCCGTACCCAGTAGCTAAAAAGTAGTGATAAAGGTCAAGCATTGCAGTTTTTGTTATTGACGCAGAAGTAGCTTGTATTGGGTGATTTTGCCCTTCTCTTCTTATTTTTGATATTTTAGATTTTGCTTCTAAAAACTCTTTTGCTATTTTAAAATCGGTTCTTGTAAACTTGCCTTTTAGGTTTTCATAGTTTTTAATAAATTCATCATATGTTTCATAAACGGCAATATCATTTTTCAAATCTAGATAAAATTGTTTTAGTTTTTGTTCAACACTAGAAAACCTCTCCAGATAAAAATCAAAATTTACAGTTTCATATCTACGAATTCTACCTATTGCATCCCTAGTAAAACCAAATTTTGACGCTAAATCTGCACTTTTTTGAAGAAATTCGCGTACTTTAGGAAAGTTATTAAAAAATTCTCTCATTACCATTTCTGCTTCTTCTACTGTTTCAAACATTCCTCTTTCCACTAAACCTAGTGCAGAAGAACCATAAGGAATAGCAAATGAAACTGTTTTTGCTTTTTTACGAAGGTCTTTGGGTACAGGTTGATCTTCCGGGATTTTAAATATTTTTCTTGCGTTTTCTGAATGCATGTCTTTTGCTTCACAGCTTTTTATAAATTCCTCATCACCAGAAAGATAAGCAAGAATTCTAAGTTCTACCTGAGAATAATCCGCAAAAACAGGTATATATCCCTCTTCTGCAACAATATATCTCTTAAACCAAGAAGGGACATTTTGCAAATTAGGAGAGGAGGAAGAGATACGGCCAGTAGCAGTTCTAGTTTGAGAATAATCGGACCTAAGTCTATGTTTGTCGTCAAGTTTATTAAGATATTCCTCTGTATATGTTGTAACTAATTTCATTTTCTTTTTGTATTCTATATATTTTTGAATAGTAGGATCGTCTTGTTTTTGTAAGGTAAGTTTTGAAACATTTTTTAGTCCAAATATTTTTGCCATTTGTAAGGGAGAATTCAAATTTATCTTTTCATATTCGGCAGTATCTTCAAAAAGACTAATAATAGATTTATTTTCTTTTGAGCGTACAAATTTTTCGTAGATTTCCTTTTTTAATTCTTTCTCTAACTCTAAAGTTTCCTTTTCTACAGAAGTTAAATATTCTTTCCACCCTTTAGCGTCTATTTTCACACCAATAAGCTCTAACAAAGCCAAAACTCTAACGAATTCGCTCTCTAAATAAAATACTTTTTCTAATTTGTCTAGGACTATCTTTTTCCAAAAATGTTTGGCTAGTTTTATTAGATATTTAACGTCATTTTTTGCATACTCAATTTGTTGTGGGGTTAAATTTTCTACACCCCAGTTACTATTTTGGACATCCTTGCTAATATTAACATTTAACTCTCTCTTTAAAACAGCAATCAAACTATGGCTAAATCTAGTTGCTTTTGTTACCTTTTTAGCTTCTATCTGAAATAATTCCTCAACGGGAACATCAAGATACTTTTTCTGAGCTTCTATATATTGCGAAATATCATCAGGATTACTAATACCAGCATAAAGTATCTCTGAGGCAATCATCGTATCAAAAAGTTCGTTAGGATAAATATCATTTACATAAAGAAATTTAAGGTCAAACTTAAGATTATGCCCTACCTTTAAAATGGAGGGGTCTTCTAAAAGTTCTTTTATATATGGCTTTGTTCTTTCATTAAAACGAAATATTTTTATATCGCCATCATCAAAGGCTACTTGAACAAGTGCTATTTTCCCTGTAAATGGATCAAGAGAACCTTTATTTTTTCCATCCCAAGTTTCTATGTCAAAACCTATAACACGCTTATACTGGTGAAAGGGATTAGTCATGTATCGTATAGTGCCATACGTTTACAAAAATGTCAAGCCCTGTTTTCTTCGTTTAAGAAAGACAAAAACCAATTTGCAACAGCAACAACCAAAAAACTAGATATAACAGCAAAAGCAAAAATGGGAACAAAAAAAGAAACAATAAAAACAAAAATAAACAATAAAACTATTGAAATTACTTCAAAGTTATCTCTAAAGTAGGAAAAAAGTTTACTTGTTTCAAAGTGATATGTAAAAAATAAGGTAGAAAAGGAAGACAAAATGACACTAAATAGAAATCTTTCTCCTGGAGAAATAAAGGAAATTAAAAAATAAGAAAACAAAAATATCCAAAAAGAAACGCAAGCATAACACCTCAAATACTCATTAAAAATTTTATGCTGGGCTAAATAAGAATAAAGTCCAGTAAAGATATATTTTGCATAGCGAATCCAAACATGAGAAATCAAAAGTGCTAAAGAAAAAGAGGTTAAAGCAGTTAAAAACATACCAACTCCTCCTTTCCTCGCCTAAGAAAGAACCTCTAAAGTCCTTTTGTAATCTTCTTCTGATATATAAGACTTGTTTTTATTTAGAAAATCTAAAATGTCTTTTTTATTTCGGTATAAAAGAAAATTGTTTACATAAAGTTTATACTCATTATTCTCTTTTACAACTCTAATTGTGTCTTGGTGCTGACAAGAACAACTCTTTTTAAACTTAAATACAACCTCCATAAAACCCCCTTATCCTGCCACAGCATATATATTTTCAAGTCCAATAAGCATATAGACATCTTTTGAAGAAATATTAATTACAGGATAAGTAAGTTTAGAGTTAAAAAACACAACTTTTCCAGGTATTAATTCTTTAGCAAACATTTCGTATTCTTGATTTGTTAGGAAATGAGGGCCAACGACAATAACACCAAAATTTTGACCCTTTTCTTCTTGGGCAACAAAAAGACCGCTTTCAGTTTGTTTTATCCCATCACTTTTTTCTACTTTCACAAGAACAGCGTTAATAGGTTTTATTGTGTCAAGCCAACTCATCCTGTCCCCCATCGGAATTTTCTTCTGTAGTTTTTTCTAAAAAAGCCTCTTTGTCATTTTTCGGTCCCTTTATCATTTTCTTCAAATCTTCAATGGGAAGAAGATCATAAATAATGTCATCTAAAGGAAAAACTTGCGGAGAAATCATTATTTCATGATTATTAATAAAATAGTTAAGTTCTTTATCTAGTTTCCTTTTTGGCAAATCATTAATGGAAGTATTTTTGTATTTTTGAAGATAAAGTGTCAGTAAATTTGTTACAACAACATCAGTAAAAACTTCTTGGTGATTTGAATAAAATTCAAACTTATTAGCAGGAACGGCAAACATGCAAGAAAGCACAACTTCCGGTGGGTCAGAAGTATTTAAAATCTTTTTCTTTGTAACAAGAACGGGAATTGCAAGAAGAGAAAAGTCAACCTTTACGTTTTTGTTACCTGCTATAGGATTACCATCGGGGCCTAAAAGCATCTACTCCTCCTTATCGCTTTCTTTGCTTTCTTCCTTCTCTGACATCTCAATAATTTGCATAAGTTCATTAAGAACGTCAAGACGACCACGAAGCTGAGCTATAGTAGTCATTATATTTTCAACTTCTTTTTTACATGAAGACTCAGTATAAGCTAAAACTTTTTCTAAATCTGAAACTTTACTCTTTAAGCGAGAAATCACATCGCTAATTTCGTTTTTATCTAGGTACTTTGAAAGTTTATCCACTTGCCACCTCCTCTATACCCCCCTACGCAGATATATTATCATAACTTCGTCCTTTTGTCAACAAATTTTTCTGCACTAATGATGAGTATAGGAAAAATTCTGCCTGTAAAGAAATATTGTTCACTTTGTTAGAAAGATACTCATATATTTCCCTTGAAGGACTATAGACATAAAGATTTTTTAGCAATTCAGCAAATTCATCAGAGATACGATTACCTACAAGTCTGAACAATTGCTTAGGATTAAGCCTATAAAGAGAACCTACAGAAACGATTTTGCCGTCTTCAATCATAAAATATCCACGCTTCTCTCTAGTAATTACTTTTGCCTTTTGTAACTCTTTCAAAACATTAGAAACATCTGTTTTTGACATTTTAAGTCCGGAAGAAAGCGCATTATATCCCAATATAAACTTAGTGCCAAAAAGTAATACTTTTTCTCTAATATGCTTTAGAATCCTAACAACATACTTTTTGCCCTTTTTCTCATTCTTTTCTATATATTTATCAATAGCATTAAGAAGGACATCTATATTGCTATCGTACGGAAGAATTTTTGAGGTCGCATAGATAAAAAATTTATCAAAATCTTCTCCTAAATACTCGCGAAGAATAGAAAGAAACTTTAAAGGTCTGTTCTCGTTTTTCCTACGGTAAGCACGTAGTATCAAATATTGCCTTTTCTTATATTCCTCATCATTAGAAATGAGAACCTGTAACGCATCCTGAACAAAAGGCATTCCTAATCCCAGATGAGCCCCCAATCCAGAAAGCGCAAAGATAATATTCTGCCTGTTACCCTTCATGTAAAACTCCTTCATCCTATCTACAAGCGCTAAAAACATTTCCTCACTAGAAGAAAAAGAAGTTTTTACTTCGGGATTAAAATAACTTACCTTTCCATAAATATCCTCACCAAAAACTTTCATTCGCAAAAATGAGAAACAAACATCCGAACTATTCGCATGTTTATTTACTTTCCTCCAAAAATTTTCGTATCCGTAACTCCAAATCTCTTTAGAGTAAAAGATTTTTTCGTCTAAATCATGCAAAAAATGCATAGGAAGACCAATATAACTCTTTAAACTATTCGGAAAATACTCAACATTCATGCCCCAATAAAGACTGGAAATTTTAGCAAGCTTCTTAGCAAAACTTATAGCAAAGGTAGGGGACGCTTTAAACGCAAATGGTACGTAAATATGTATTCTACCATTAAAGGACTTGGAAGAAAAAGCGCCCAAATCAAAAACTTCCCTTAAAAATCTCAAAAACCCCTCTACCAAAAAATCATCATATTCCCTATCAATATCAAGCATTATAAAAGGAACATTATAACGATAACTAACCGAAAGATACCCTGAACCGGAAAAGTGAAACTTTAAATACTCTTTTTTATCCTCAGCTTTAGAAAATGATCTCCAATGTATTTTGTCCTTTGTAAACAAGAAAGACCTTTCATTTGAAAAATGTTCGCTTTTACCCACAAAACCAGTCATCACAAATCTAACTTAGCATATCTTCAAAGGATTGTCAAGAGGGTTTAAGGGTTTTCGTTAATTTCTTTTACCTGTTGCTCTTTTTATTATCTTGTTGTTCTTTTTTATTATCCTTGTATTTATCTTTTTGGCTAAAAGGCGAAGAGAGTAATAGTTTTTCCTGGATTAGCTAGTGTATGAGTGCTTAATCAAGGTGATTTTTTGTTGACATTTGGGAGTAAGGGTGGTAGTATTATGGTATGCTGTCTGTACCCAAG
>Ga0209289_100117_pt1 | contig 49564 bp, 44 predicted proteins | sample GXS110809BmetaG_FD_184121 | JGI IMG/M metagenome (GOLD analysis project Ga0209289, IMG submission 184121) | Hot spring microbial communities from Gongxiaoshe hot spring, China to study Microbial Dark Matter (Phase II) - GXS 110809B (SPAdes)... ... | reverse complement strand
CAAAGGCAAAAGCGATGATTAAAAAAATCAAGGAAATAGATGATTTAGAGAAGCTAAAAAGAATAAAAAAAGCTATAATTAAAGCAAAAAGTATAAAAGATATAGAGAAAATTTTAGAGAATTCCTCAAGGAAATAAGAATAAATTGCTCTGTTGCAATCATAGCCAAAATATTTATGTTATTTTTTACTTTTCATATCCTAAATCACTATCCTAAAGCATGAATGCAACAAAGCAATCTGGGGAAAATTATCGAAAAATTTTTCAGGCATAGCACCAGAACACAAAATTTTGGAGTACGGATTAAAAGATCAATTAATTCAAGGAAGCCTAAGCTCGCCCGGCATACTCTTTTGTTTCTGTATTGACCTTTATTCTATCCCCCTTTTTTATGTGCAGTGGAACATTTATAGTCATTCCATTAGAGAGCGTTGCAGGTTTTATTCCACCAGATTCAGTATCTCCTCTGACACCAGGTGGGGTCTCAAGAACCTCAAATTCCATAACTTTCGGTATCCTAACACTTATTGCTGCCCCATCAACCAATATGATATCAAAATCAATTCCTTCTACAAGCCAAGGAATCTTTTCTTCCAATGTTTTTTCATCAAATCTATATTCTTCATAGCTTTGCGAATCAAGAAAAACATACTGATTACTATCTTTATAGACAAACTTTGCAAGTCTAACAGATATATCAGGGGACTCTATTTTTTCAGATGAGACAAAAGTTCTATCTATGACTCTTCCCGATACAATATCTTTCATTTTCACTTTTATATGTGGCTGTCTCTGAGCTATTTTCTGTCTTTCAAAGCTAACTATTTCAAATATTTTACCTTCAAGTCTGATGAAAGTTCCAACCCTTAATTCTCCAGCTTCCATAAAAAGATTATCTAAAATTTTCCATTGAAACTTTAACAAAAAACAGAAAATGAAACAAATTGAAAATCAAAAAACAATGTTGCATAAAAGAAAAAGTGTTCTCTTGCAATAAGGGAAGCTTTTAGCAAAACAATAAACGAGCAAGAATAAAAAATGAAAAGAAACAAAGAAAAAAACAAAATTTTGTCCTAAATAAATATATTATTACAATTAAATTTTTCTTTATTAGATTATTTAGGAGGTATAGACTATGGAAACAAAAAAGAGAGTTTTGATAATAGACGACAGTGTTTTTACATTCGAGCAACTTAAGGCAATAGTGGAGAAGACAGGGATTGCAGAAGTTTTAGGTCATGCGAAGGACGGTATGGAGGGAGTAAAACTATACAGGAAGCTTACTCCAGATATAGTCTTTCTTGATATACTTATGCCAAACATGGATGGGCTACAGACGCTAAAAACCATCTTGAATATTGACAAAAACGCAAAGGTCGTGATGATTTCTTCTCTTGGAGGTGCCGCCGAAAAGGCAGAAGAAGCTATGAGATCTGGCGCAAAAGCGATAATATCTAAACCGTTTGATGAAAAGGATATAAAAAGAATTATAGAACAAATTTGATAAAAGGAGGAGAAAAAAATGGGAGTTAAGTTTTTTGGAGCATTCCTTGTAGAAAGAGGAGTTATAAAGAGAGAAGAACTTCTTGAAGCTCTTGAAGAACAGAGAAAATCAAACCTAAAACTTGGAGAGCATGCAATAAGGCTTGGATATCTTACCCCCACGCAGGTTGAGGAAATAAGAAAACTCCAGAAAAGAGAAGAATTGAAATTTGGCGAAGCAGCTATAAAGTTAGGATACCTGACCCCAGAACAGGTTGAGAAAATAATAACTGTCCAGAAAAGTTCTCACAAGCTCCTTGGAGATATACTCGTTGAAAAAGGAATCATAACCAGAGATGTCCTTGAAAGAGAACTCAAACTCTTTGAGAGTGAGCAGAGAATATATATGACTGAAACCGTATTCCTCCCCGAAGGTGTCAAAGACAGAGATATAATAAATATCGTCGTTGATCTTGGGAAAAAATTCCTACTCAGAACAGTAGATGTCAATACAAAATTCGGAGATTTCTCCTTTGAAGAATTTCAAAGAAGAAATGAATACGATACACAAGTTGCAATTTCTGGGAACACAAATATGAAAGTTGTATTCTCACCACCAGAGAGATTCTCAGATATGATTGTAAAAGAATACGGATTACCATCTAATCCAGAGCTCAAAAAGGATGCAGTTAAGGAGTTCCTAAACATAGTAATGGGAAATGTAGTTGCAAAACTCGAAAGGTTAGGCAAGAAGATAAAGATATCTATTCCCTCTGAACCAGATGTAAAAGGTAAAGTCTTTAAATACAATCTTACCGCACCAGATGAAATCTATACCTTTTCATTTAAAGAAGAAGATTAATAAAGCTACTAAATAATTTATAAAATTATAATAAAAATAAATGTAGCGATAAATAAATAGCTTATTCTCAATTCAACCTGACATGGTCAAATAGACTTTATCTGAAAGGAATTTATCCAATATCTTTTCAAACATTTCTCTTTCCTCAGGGTCCTGAATATTTTCTTGATTTGATAGAGTTTTAGCTATATCACGGGCTTTAGCTATAATTTTTATATCCTTGAGAAATTCGATTTTTACCTCAGAAGCTCCATGTTGCTTTATTCCCAAAATTTCCCCAGGCCCCCTTATGTTAAGATCTTCCTCGGATATCTTGAAGCCATTGTTTTCTCTTTCAAGGATTCTTATTCTCTTTTCTGATAATTCCGATACCTTATCAGGGATAACAAGAATACATTTTCCCTGCTTATCTTTACGGCCAACTCTACCGCGCAGTTGATGTAATTGAGAAAGCCCAAACCTTTCAGCATGCTCTATGACTATCATCGTAGCATCTGGCACATCTATCCCGACCTCGATAACTGTTGTTGATACAAGAATCCTTATCTTCCCTTCCGCAAAAAGCTTTATTGTTTCTGCCTTTTTCTCCCCAGGCAATTTTCCGTGCACCAATCCAACTCCCCAACTTCCAAATTTGCCAGATATAACTTCAAACATCTTCTCGGCTGATGGTAGATCTATTTTTTCTGACTCCTTGAGAAGTGGATAAACTATAAAAACTTTTCCACCTTCAACGAGTTCTCTTTGAACTTCATTCCAAACAATATGAGACTCACTTTCATAATAAACCTTAGTTATCACACCTTTTCTCTCAGGTGGCATTTCATCTAATACTGATATATCAAGATCCCCCCAAACAGTTAAAGATAATGTTCTTGGAATAGGAGTGGCAGTCATAACAAGTATATGAGGAGAAAAATCCTTTCCCTTGTTTATAAGGGATATTCTCTGAAGAACCCCAAACCTGTGCTGCTCGTCTATAACAACAAGTCCAAGATTCTTAAATTCTATATCCTGATCATATATAAGAGCATGAGTTCCAACGAGACAATTTATATACCCTTTCTTCAATCCGTCATATATCTCTTTTCTCTCTGAATTTCTTGAACTACCCGTAATTATAGATATTTTAAGTCCAAGAGGTTTACCAAAGCTCAAAAAATTCTGATAGAGCTGCTGAGCTAATATCTCTGTTGGAGCCATGACAACAGATTGATAACCTGCCGCGGAACATATAAGACAAGAAACAAAAGCAACAAGGGTTTTCCCAGAACCAACATCTCCCTGCAAAAGCCGATACATAGGATTCGGACTCTCCAAATCTTTTCTTATATCTTCTATCGCCCTAAGCTGAGCTGAAGTCGGCTTGAATGGTAATGTTGAAAGGAAAAAATTCAACAGAGAATCGCTGACAAAAAACTGTTGAGCCTTTTTATTTTTGATATACTTCCTCTTCAAAAATAAAGCAAGCTGTGTCCTAAATATCTGCTCAAATACAACCCTCTTTTTAGCTTCCTCAATATCTTCAATATCCTTCGCATGTTTTTCCGGAATATGAATCTTGAATATCGCATCTTTCAGATCCATAAGCCCAAATTGCTTCTCAAGACTCTTTGGAATAAATGAAAATATATAATCTTTCACTTGCTCAAGAACTTTCTTTATAGCCATTGCAGTCATTGATGAATCCACCGGATCGGAAATAGTGTAAATCGGAACAATCTTGCCTAACTTCAATTTTGATACATCTTGAGACTTGACTATCTTTGGATGATAAATCTGAGGAGTTCTTCTGAAAAATTTTACACTTCCAAAAACACACACCTCATCATCTTCTTTGAAAAGTTTCAGATAATCATTCCAAGAAAACCAAACACATTCCAATTTACCTGTTTCATCAGATATAATGATCTTCCACATCTTACGACCATTTGGAAGCAAAACTTCTGAACTGAATTCTATCTTACCTATAACTGCAGCCTTTTCATCTTCTTGAAGGTCGGCAATCTTTTTTATGTTCCCCCTATTCTCATAAGCCTTCGGGATTGTGAATATAAGATCCTCTACCCTAAAAATCTCCTTCTTGTATAGATATTGTGCAACAGATGGACCTATACCCTTTATAAACCTTACATCTGTAGATAAGATATTGTTCGCTTTATCTAAAAACTCATCAATTTGCATAACAAAACTCTATTACGAATTTATCAAAAGCTAAAAAATATTTTAAATATTTGGCAAAGTCCTAAATCTCAACCCCCTATTTTAAGGATATCCGTAGTTTATTCACCAAATCTACAGAAAAATCAAAAAATCACTGAAAAACAAAAAAATCTCTAAAAACATGATTAAAATTAACAATTCTAAATGAGATTACTTAAATTCATTCTTATCCCAGCTCTGATCTCTTACTCCGTAAATCTAATATGTTTTTCCTATTCATCTAAATCTGTATTACAAAACCATAAGTGTTGTAAAGATCAAGAAAATTCTCAGGAAATAGAAAAACAATATACTGGAAAATCTATGCATAGTTCAGAGCACTGTTGTACTTGCAAATTTCACTGTTGCCACCAACCTTATGTAGGCCAAAACTCATATCAATACAATTTCAAACCTATTCAAGAAGATACAATATATACACAAGGATTTCATCCGAATATCTTCGAGGTGGAGCTATTCAAACCCCCATCTTTTCTTTCCTGATTATCTAACTAACTCGCTTATCTAACCCATAAAAAACAAACAAAGAAGGAGGGAAAAAGATGGGGAAACTAATTATCATAGCAGCAGCAATAATAAATTTGAGTCTTGAAGGCTTATTAAAGGAAGCTGAACAGAACAATCCAGAAATCCTTTCTTCAAAGAACGAGTATGAAGCATATGCATTGAGGGTAAATCCAGCGAATTTTCCACCGGATCCTGTTTTATTTCTTTCAGGAAAAACAGCAATGCGAGAGTTTGGAGTATTTATTGAGCAGAATATTCCTGCACCAAAAAAACTTTCGGCTTTAGCAGAAATCACAAACAACGAAGCTCTTTTAAAACTTGAAAAAATAAAAGATATAAAAATCACCGTTCTATCTGAAGTTTCAAAAGAATACTTTGAATACTCCTACCTTAACAATGTTCTTGAAATACACAAAGAGGTAAAAGATATATACGAAAACATGTCAAAAATAGTTGCAGCAAACTATTCAACTGGAAAAGCAAGCCTTGCAGAACTCTCAAGAATACTCTCCAAAATAGCTCAAACCCAAACCGAAATAAATAGAATTCAAGGCGAAATAGAATCGGTGAGAGCAAAAATTAGCTATCTGGTTGGTAAAGATGTTATGATTGAAAAACTTAATACTCTACCCTACCCAAAAGATACAAGAATAATTCACATTGCTGAAGCAGAATTAGAAAATGCTCCCAAAATAAAAATTGCAAAGATAGAAAAAGAGATAAAACAGAATGAGAAAAATCTTGCAAAGGCAGAATACTATCCTGATCTTTCTGTGAGAATCGGTGGAACATATTCACGAGATTTCGGAGCAGGTGTTGAAGTCATGTTTGGATTATCAATCCCCGTTTATTCAAGGTGGAAGCAATCACAAATTGTATTATCAAAAACAATTGAGGAAAAAGCATATGAGAACTTGTTAGAAAAAACCATCCTTGAAACCAAAAGCTTGCTAAAAGAGAAAGCCTCCACTCTCATTTATTCCTTTGAAAACATAAAACTTTATCAGGAAGCATTAGATCATGCACATGTTTCTGTAAAATCAACTCTATCTCGATGGACAACAGGCAAAATTAATTTGACAGATTCTCTCTCAGCTATAACAGAATACCTTGAAATTAAAATTGGCCTTGAGAAAGAGAAAAACGAATACTGGAAGGCTTTCTCAGAAATAATAAGAATTTCAGGTCTTGACCCATTGAAAACATTCAAGGAGGTAGGGATACAATGAGGTTGATCGCTATGATTGCTCTGGCCTTAATCATTTACGAGTCTTGTCATAGGAAAGAAAGAGTTGAAAAAGAAGAAAATCACATACACATCGAAGAAAAGCAGGAGATAATGGAAAAGGAGAAGAAGCGAAAAATATACTACTGCCCAATGCATCCTCAATACACATCTGACAAACCCGGGTCCTGTCCTATATGCGGTATGAATCTTGTTGAATTGAAAGAAGAAGAAAAAACCAAAAGACATAAGACATACTACTGCCCAATGCATCCAGAGTATAAATCAGATAAACCCGGATCTTGCCCCACATGTGGTATGGACCTTATTGAACTTGAAGAGAAAAAAATACAATCGGCAATACATATCTCTCCCGAAAAGCAACAGATGATAGGAGTAAAGTTCAGCGAAGTAAGAAAGATAGACCTAATAAAAGAAATAAGAACAGTCGCAAAGTTTGAATATAACGAAAAGAACATTTTTATTTATTCTCTAAAATTCTCTGGTTGGATAGAAAAACTCTATGCGAATTTCACCGGAAAATATGTGAGAAAAGGTGAAACATTATTTGAGATATATAGTCCAGATGTTGTTTCAGCTCAGGAGGAATATCTATCTGTTCTGAGATTAGCGGAAAGCAAAACTGGAGATTTTGAAGAAATTCTGCAGAAAGCCAAAAGAAGACTTTTATGGTGGAGTATTCCTGAAGACGTAGTAAAAGAGATAGAGAAGACAAAAGAGCCAAAAAGAGCAATACCGATGAAGTCCCCCTGGTCTGGATTTATAATTGAGAAAAATATTTTTGAAGGCAAATTTGTTGAAGCTGGAGAAAACATATTCAAGATTGCCGACATATCAGAAATTTGGGCGATCTGCGATATATACGAATCTGATACCCAGTTTATAAAAATTGGAACTCCCGTATTGATAACAACATCTTATTCCAACAAAAGATTTTATGGAAAAGTAAGCTTCATATACCCAAGCATAGATCCACAGACAAGAACGGTAAGAATTAGGGTTGATATAAGCAATAAAGATTTTGAGGTGAAAGCTGAAATGTTTGGAGAAGCATATATAAGAGTTCATCTGGGACAAAGACTTGCGATCCCAGAAAGTGCAGTACTTGACACAGGAACAAAGAAAATTGTCTTTGTTGATCTGGGCAACGGATACATTGAACCAAAAGAAATAGAAACTGGTGAAAGAGCCTCAGGATACATAGAAGTAAAAAACGGTCTTGAAGAGCTGGAAAGAGTTGCTGAGTCTGCAAACTTCCTTATAAACTCTGAATCAAAACTTCAAGAAGCTTTAAAAATTTTTGGACCTTCAAAGGGAACGCAACACGAAAGGATGGATATACAAAGATGATCATAGAGAGAATAATAGAATGGAGCGCAAGGAATAGACTTTTTGTTTTCATTGGAGTTGGATTTGCATTAGTATGGAGTATATCTTCCATGAAAAACATTCCACTTGATGCTATACCCGATTTATCTGATACTCAGGTCATTATTTATGTAAAGTGGGACAGACCTCCCCAACTCATTGAAGATCAGATAACATATCCCATAATCTCATCCCTTCTTGGAACTCCCAAGGTAAAAGATATTCGTGGATTTTCTGACTATGGTTATTCTTTCATCTATGTTATTTTTGAAGATGGAACAGACATTTATTGGGCAAGATCTCGCGTGCTTGAGTATCTTTCAAAAGTTATCTCCCAAATTCCAGAGGATGCAAAGGTTGAGATAGGTCCAGATGCAACAGGACTGGGTTGGGTTTTTATGTATGCTCTCGTAGATGAAAATGGAAGGTATTCAATTGAAGAGCTGAGAACTTTTCAAGATTGGTATCTGAAATATGAACTGCAATCGGTTAAAGGAGTAGCAGAAGTCGCAACAATTGGAGGATTTGTAAAGCAGTATCAGGTAGTAGTCAATCCAAACAATCTTTTAGCTTATAATATCTCTATTTCTGATTTAGTAAAAGCAATAAGAAACTCAAACAAGGAAGTTGGAGCAAGGATTATTGAGATATCTGGGACAGAGTTCATGATAACGGTGAAAGGATATATCAAGTCAATAGAAGAAATAGGTGAAATAGTTGTAAAGTATAAAAATGGAACTCCAGTAAAGGTTAAAAACATCGCAAGAGTTGAGATTGGACCGGACATAAAAAGAGGAGTTGCAGAACTAAACGGCCAGGGTGAGGTTGTTGGCGGTATAGTAATATCAAGACACAAGGAAAACGCATTAAAAGTGATAGAGAGAGTAAAAAAGAGGCTTCAAGAAATACAATTTCCAGAAGGCGTAAAGCTTGTCATAACATACGATAGATCTGAACTTATCCTGAAAGCTGTAGATACACTGAAGAGAAAGCTTATTGAGGAGATGTTAGTAGTATCCATTATAATTCTGATCTTCCTTCTTCATATACCATCTGCGATAATTCCGATAATAACTCTACCTATAGCTGTTTTGATTTCCTTCATCCCGATGCGGTATATAGGAGTTACAGCAAACATAATGTCGTTAGGAGGCATAGCGATAGCTATAGGAGCAATGGTTGATGCAGCAATTGTGATGGTTGAAAATGCTCACAAGAAACTATCTGCATGGGAAGAAGGTGGGAGAAAGGAAGACTACCATCAAATACTTATAAACTCAATTAAAGAAGTTGGAACTCCTTCTTTTTTCTCTCTTCTAATCATTGCTGTGTCGTTTATACCAATTTTTGCCCTTGAAGAAATTGAAGGACGTCTTTTCAAACCTTTAGCCTACACAAAAAACTTATCTATGCTCTTTGCTGCAATCTTAGCGATCACACTTGACCCAGCAATAAGGATGTCCTTGACAAGATTAGATTATTATAACTTCAGACCAATTTTTTTGAGCAAAATCATAAATACTGTTTTGGTCGGGAAAATCTTATCAGAGGAAAAACATCCCATATCAAGATTTCTATTCAAGATTTACACTCCAGTTATTGATTTCACCTTGAAAAGACCATATCTGATAGTTTCATCGGCATTTTTAACTTTAGCTATATCCACGCCAGTCTTTTTAAGACTTGGAAAAGAATTCCTACCGCCTTTAAACGAAGGTTCAATCTTATATATGCCTACAACCTTTCCTGGAATTTCAATCACTGAAGCGACAAAATTACTCCAGATTCAGGACAAGATACTAAAAACTTTTCCGGAAGTCTTAACAGTTTTCGGGAAAGCAGGACGAGCTGAAACTTCCACTGATCCCGCCCCCCTATCTATGATGGAAACAGTTGTTCTTCTGAAACCACAGAATGAATGGAGACACAAAGAAAGATGGTATTGCTTCCTACCTGAGTTTTTAAAGGGTCCATTCCGGTTGATCTGGCCAGATAGAATCTCGTGGGAAGAATTAATACAGGAAATGGATCAGAAACTACAGCTTCCCGGTCAGGTCAATGCGTGGTCAATGCCTATAAAGGTTAGAATAGATATGCTCTCAACAGGTATCAGAACACCTATGGGCATAAAAATTTATGGAGATGACCTAAAAAAGATCGAAGAAATAGGGAGAGAGATAGAAAAAATTCTGCCAAAAATCAAAGGCACGAGATCAGTCTATGCAGATAAAACAGTGAGTGGATACTTTTTAGATATAAAACCCAAAAGAGAGGAGATAGCAAGATATGGTCTAACCATAGAAGATGTTCAGATGATAATTATGTCCGCAATTGGTGGCCAGAACATAAGCTACACGGTTGAGGGAAGAGAGAGGTATCCAATAAATATCAGGTATCTTCGAGACTATAGAGAAGACATAGAAGCCATCAGGAGAATCTATATTCCAACACCGAATGGATATCAAATACCGCTATCTCAGATAGCAGATATTGAGTTCAAAATGGGACCAGGGACAATAACAAATGAAAATGGTCGTCTTGCTGGATTTGTGCATATTGATGTTGTAGGAAGAGATATAGGAAGCTATGTAGAAGAAGCAAAGAAAGTCTTAAGAGAAAACCTAAAGCTACCGGCAGGATACTCATTATCCTTCACAGGTCAGTATGAATATATGGAAAGGGTCAAAGACAAGATGATGGTTGTTGTTCCACTCACGATATTTATAATTTTTGTTCTTCTTTACCTTAACACGCGGTCTTATGTAAAGACATTCATTGTTATGCTTGCTGTTCCTTTTTCACTTACTGGAGTTGCTTGGACCCTTTTTCTACTTGATTACAATATATCTTTGGCTGTTTGGTGTGGGGTAATTGCTCTTTTGGGAGTTGATGCTGAAACAGGTATCTTTATGCTACTTTACTTAGATCTCGCATATGAAGATATGAAAAAAAACAAAGGGAAAATGATGACATTGGAAGACCTGAAAAACGCTATACATCATGGTGCAGTCAAACGCATAAGGCCAAAACTTATGACAGCTCTTACGCTTGTATTTGGTCTCTTACCAATAATGTGGTCCCAAACACATGAAATAGGCGCAGATGTGATGAAAAAAATAGCAGCTCCTATGCTCGGAGGAATAATATCGTCTTTTCTGATGGAACTCATCGTATATCCATCCATATACTTCATCTGGAAGAGCAAAGAGATAGCTAAAAGATGAATCAACAAAAACCACGAAATTAAAAAATCCCATTAAAATAATAAACATGAAAACCAAACTATTAATAATACTATCCCTTCTGATCTTCACTTTAGGATACAAAGATACAATAGAGGCTCAAATTTACGAAGCTCAAAATGAAGAAAAAGAACAGTTGAGCAAAAGATATGTTTGTCCAATGCATCCAGAAGTTGTCAGAGATAATCCTGGGAAATGTCCAATATGTGGTATGAAACTTCAGGAAGAAAAACAAGATGAATACTACTGTCCGATGCATCCTGATTATGTCAGCAAAAATCCGGGAAAATGCCCAAAGTGCGGAATGAGATTAAAAAAAGATGGTAAAAATAGAAGTGAAAACTTCAAAAATACAAACAAATTATAAATGATAACGAATACTCCCTTAATTAATTTTTTTGAACATTGGATTTCTTGGATATAAATTGATTTTGTATTTCTTACAATATTTCCCATCTCACCGTTCTTTATAGAAAAGGACTCAAGGCAAAGAGAAGCTTAAGAGTTATAATGGAAAATTTTAGGAAATGAATTAGCACTTTTTCGAGAATTGAACATATTGCCAACAGAAATTACAATCGTTTGTAATTCTTCATGATTTAGAGTTTATAATACTTTGTTGAAATGCCTAAGATTTATGAGAAATGATCCTCTCGCATGCTCTCTGCAAAATAACATTTCCCTATAAAATCACCCAAAGCCTTACAAATTCAATAATCCTCGTTCTTCATATCTATGATATATATACAATATTTAGATTTAGGAAAATATCCTCCTACAGGTTTGGAACTTTAAAAGCTACGTATTTTAGTATACCTAAAAGGCACTACATCACTCAGGCAAGAATATGTGAGTCCCCTGAAAAGTTTTCATATATGAAATGACTTAAGCATATAGGAAAAATCAAGAGTGGGAAAAATCAAGAATAAAATAAAAACTTACAGAGAAATTGCTAAAACAATTTTATGTTTCCGAGCCCACATGAAGTATTGCCACACGGTAAGGATTTTATTCTTGTGGATGGTATCCTTCAGCTTGAAAAAGGGAAATCTATAATAACATACAAAGATGTTTCAGAAAAAGACTTTTGGTATAAGGATCACTTTCCTTCAAATCCAATAATGCCTGGTGTAATACTCATAGAATCTATGGCTCAAAGCTGTGCTTTACTTGTTCTGCTTTCCTTTGAAGAGCTCAAAAACAAAGCATTTGTTTTAGCTGGTGTAAAAGAAGCCAGATTCAAAAAGCCTATAATCCCCCCAACAAGAATTCTCATAAGATCAGAATTTGAATCAAGGAAGATGAATATATGGTTCTTCAAATGTAAAGCTTTTCAAGGTGAAGAAGAGTTAGCTTATACACAAATAATAGCCGCAGATATCAAAAAGTGATTGAAAAACTAATCTTGATAATTCTAAATGATTTACCAGTAATGAATAATACGAACCTGTATCTAAATGACCTTACGCTGAGATGTGAAAAACTAACAATAGAAAACCTTAAAAAAGATTTCCAAGTCATTCTTGGGAATAAGAAAATTTATTTTTCAGTAGAAAGTGTAAAAATAGAAACTGAAAAGATTCGTGGTTATTTTCTTGGAAGATATTTTGAAGCTGAACATAGTGAGATACAATTTAGTAGGCTGCAGATAAGTGGAGTGTGCTTATCCCTATGTGGTCTAACATGCCCAAAAGGTGGAATATTTTCAGAATCAATAAATTTTCAGAATCAAAGGATCAGCATAAAAAATCCGAAAATCAAAATTCTTAATTTTGAAATACCAGTTTTCTTCGCACCAGAAAAAGTTGATAGCTATGGTAGATCTCCCGGGTTGATGAATCCGGTATTCTCAATATCTAAAAGGAACAGAACAATATTAGGTATTGAGTATTTTTTCCCGATTGAAGATTTTGATTTTTCCTTCTCGTCAATTTTCTTTCAAAGAAATAGGATTCTTCTTGGAGGGATAAATTTTTCTGGAGAGGATTTCTCATTCAGGGCAAAGTATGCAAATCCAAATATATTTGAATTACGACACGAATTTCTATTCAGAGGGAAATCTTATCATATATCATCATATGGCGATATATTTACAAGAGATTTCATCCAGAACATACCTGCAAATATTGAATCTGCTGGGAAAGCATTTACCATGATCCAGCAGGAAAGTTTTCTGAAAGAAGGAAGAAATATTTCCGTCTCTAACTATATTTATATCTTTTCTGAATTTCTCACAAGAGGGGAGAGCTTTTCCGAATTAATTTTGACATATGATCTCCAAGATATTTCTATATCTGCCGGAGGTATAGGAGATATTTCATATACAGGTAAAAATTTTTCTCCGCTCGCGAAGTTTCTTTATTCTAGTGATGGATTCAGGATTTCTGGAAAATTAGTCAAAAACAAGAAAGAAATAGATGAAAGTATTATTTTTTTCCCATACGAAGCACATCTATATCTTTTCTCCGAAGATTTTCTTTATCCTTTGATATTTTCTCTCTCATACTCAAAAAGCATTGATACATTTTTCACACATATCGGATTAAGTCTATTCAGCCCAGATTTCTCACATTTCGGAACAATACCTGAACTTGGAACACGCATAATATTTGGAAGAATGGACACATTTCTATCAGTCGGCGGAACATATAATAGAAACATTTTTTCCATCTTTTCCGACTCAGGGATAATTCTATCAACAACAGCATTGGACATAGTTATAAGGAATTCCTTATATAAAGAAAAATTCCTTTCACAATTTTGGTTATCATCTGATATTTTCATCTCAAGGAATCAGATGATAAGGAATGATATTGGGATATTATTTTCAAACCAAGCACCATATTTCAGAGGTAAAGCGGAAAGACCTGAATTATTTCCCATATATAGAGCAAACTTCATTTTTTCAGACTTAAGGATTCAACCAAGTTTAACCTTATACTCTTTTTTAGATCAACTAAAACCAATTCAATTAAGCATACTTTTGAGCTACTTGATAAAGAAAATTTGTTCAGATTTTTACGCTAACTGGATATACAACTTTACAAAAGCAGGAGAGACAAGGATTTCTTTCGGGGTTAATATCAACCTCTAGTGATATCACATTTTTTGATATGGTATTATATCTGGCATTAGAGCAAATAGCACAACAGCGAACACAATAAGTGGGATTAATGCAAGAGCTATTACATACCTACCTTCATACTTCAGATGCATATAGAATAGAGCTATAAGAGCAGCCTTCACAGTGCTCAGGGTAAAGACAAAAGGCGGGGCAGCCTCTCTATGCACAACAAAAGATACCAGTATAGATGCGGCTGTAAGGACCAAAAGTATAAAGTATATACCGACATAAGGTGGATGTCTATGGCCCTGCTTTTGCATTCTTTTTTCCTCCTTTATGTAAGGTAGAAAAGAGGGAAAATATAAAGCCAAACTATATCAACAAAGTGCCAGTAAAGACCAGCATTTTCAACTGCCTCAACAAGTTTTTTCTTTTTCAAAAAAAGCATAACGCCAAGTATTATGAAGGTCCCGGCAAGAACATGCGCTCCATGAATCCCAGTAATTCCATAGTAAAACATCCAGAAAACATCTTTGCTTGGCACAAAACCATGATGAATTTCTCTTGAGTACTCTATAAATTTTATGCTAATAAACGTAAGTCCAGCTAAAGCAGTAAGTCCAAGGAAAAGTTGAACCTTATCCCATTTTCCATCTACAGCATTCTTGTGAGCCAATACTGCTGTTAGACTTCCTGTCAGAAGAACAAAAGTGTTTATAGAAGATATAATAACATTTGTATAAGTTGAGCTTTCAAACCAATTCGGATAGCTTAATCTGAAAAGTATTGCTGCTGCGACAAGGCCACCAAGTATTATTATCTCTCCTGATAGAAAAACCCAAAAACCAAATCTTTGGAAAGGAACAGAAAAACTCTCATAATATTCTTTATGTTCTATTTCCTCAACTCTCGTTTCAGATGAACTCATATTAAACTTACACCTCCTTCTTCTTTATTTCAACTAACCTTCCCTGTGGTATAAAATCTCTACCGTTTTTAGCATACTCGTAAGGTTCGTTTTCAACCACTGGAACATAACTTCCCCAGTTCAGATGTGGAGGAGGAGAAGGAGTAAGCCATTCCAATGTAGTTGATTTCCAGGGATTCGGTTCTTTCTCCTCCTTTCCTGCGAATATACTATAGAAGAAAACAAAAAGAAAAACAATCTGCGTAGCGATGAGCAAAATCGCGGATATGGTCATAAACTCATGAACCCACTGATATTTCCGAAGGTAACCAAGCTCCAACGCGGTATAATATCTTCTTGGATGACCCGCCAATCCGAGAAAGAATGCCGGGAAAGCAAAACCATTGTAAAAAACAAGGGTTAAAAAAGCGTGTATCTTCCCAAAAGTCTCATTTATTTTCCTACCAAACATTTTAGGAAACCAATGATAAATTCCCGATATTGTGCTCAGGACAGCTATTGTAAAAACAGTGTAGTGAAAGTGAGCGACTACAAAATATGTGTCATGGAAATATATATCAGCTGCGACAGCTCCAAGAGGCAAACCAGTTAAGCCTCCTATTACAAACATTGCAAATGCTGAAATACCAAAAATAAATGCTGGCGTAAATCTTATTGAACCTCCAGCGATCGTGAGTCCCAAAACAACAAGTTGCATAGAAAAAGGAATAGAGATCAAAATCGTGGTTAATGAGAAAGCCATAGCAGAGATTGGGTTTATCCCAGCAACAAACTGGTGGTGCGCCCAAACAATAAAACTTAAAACTCCAGCAACTATTGTGGAATAAACAACGGTTTTGTAGCTAAAAACAGGTCTTCTACTGTATGTTGTGAAAACTTCATAAAGTATCCCGAGTGCTGGGAAAAGTATGACATAAACCTCAGGATGTCCAAAAAACCAAAAGAGGTGTTGCCACAAAACAGGATCTCCAACTTTTTGAGCTTCCACCCTGAAGAAGTGAGTTCCAAGCAGAATATCAAGTAAAAGCATTATAGCCCCTGCAATAAGTGGAGTGACAGAAAATAGAAACAATAAAGAAGCGATAAGTTCCATCCAAATAAAAATAGGTAGCTTCATGAAACTAAGCCCCTTGACCCTCATTACAAAGATCGTAGTTATAAAATTAACTCCCCCCATAAGCATTGAAGCAAACTCAAGAGCTACCGCTAAAAGGAATAAAACAGTCCCCAACTGAGACCCCATAAAAACTTCCGGATTTGCAGAAAGAGGTGGATATATTGTCCAACCACCTGAGAATCCTCCGCCCGGAACAAACATAGAAAGGATCAAAACAACCGTTGAAACGAAGAATGTCCAGTATGAGAGCATATTAAGCGTCGGAAAAGCCATATCTCGCGCACCAATCATAAGAGGTATAAGAATATTTCCAAATCCACCTAAAAGTATAGGCATTGCAACCCAAAAGAACATAATAGCTCCGTGATAAGTCACAAGCGCATTATACTGCTCGTGAGTAAGAAAACCAGGAGAAGCGAGATTTGTTCTGAAAAGGCCAGCTAAAACCCCACCAAAGATAGCCATAAAAATACCAGTTATAAGATACTGCTTACCTATAGTCTTATGATCCTTTGAAAAAACATATTTTGATATAAAACTTTGTTCGTGAGCGTGCTCCTCCGTCATTGTCAATCTACCTCCTTACCAATGTATCAAATAAATCTTGACCTTTGGCAATTTTTAATGGATTTTTCAACCAATCCTCATACTCTTGAGGAGGTAAAACTTTTAGTATAGCTTTCATATTATAGTGCATAGCTCCACAGAGTTCAGCACAAACTATCTCGTATTCTCCTACTTGAACAGGTTTAAACCAGACCCGAGTTTTTCTCCCCGGAATGGCATCATACTTCATACGAGCAGATGGAACAAAAAAAGAATGAAGAACATCTTTTGATTCTACTTCAACAAAAATATTAGAATTTTGAGGAACAACCAGAAGATTTCCAAGCTTAAAATCATCTGATGTGCCGAATTTCCCATCCTTCCCAGGATAATGGAATGTCCAGAAATACTGTCTTCCTATAGCTTTTACATCAATATAGTTTTCTCCTTTTCTAACAATCTCTTGTTTTATCTTGTCAGCCGGTCTCACGAAAAAGAAAATCCATGCATAGGAACTTATCACAAGGAGCAAAATATCAAATACTATCATCGCATAATCTATAAGTACAACTTTTTTTAGGAGAGGAGGAACATCTGGGAGAGGATTTGGATTTTTAGTTCTTCTGAAAGCCCAAAGCATATATATGAGTACTGAAAAAGAAAAAATTCCTATTATTACAATCCCGATTAAGACAATCTTTATAACCCTATCCACAAGATATCCATGCGAAGATATATCAACGGGAAGCATTTCTATTTCCTCCTTGTTGTTGTAGGTAAATTACATAAGCAACAAGATCCCATATTTTTTCTTCACCAATATGTCTCCATGGAGTCATGGTGGAACCAGCTATTCCCTCCTGTATAGTTACAAATATCTCCTCAGGCTCCCCCCTGCGTAATGGCTCCTTTCCAAAATATCTTGCTCTTACAGTCTGGAATTCATCCTTCAATATCTTTCCATCCTTGTCAAATTTATACCATGCAAGAGGTTGCTCAAGTGGCTCCTCACCTTGTTCTGGATTTCTATGACAAGCAATACAAATTGACTGAAAAGTCTGCCTACCACTTTCTACTCTCTGATCAAGATCCGTTGGGGGCGTAGGATACATCCTCTCTCGTCCCTTATAAAACTTCCAACGATGGTTTAATGACTTTATATACTCCAGTATGTAATCAATCTCACTATCTGTAAGGTATGGATACCCAGGCATCGGAGTTCCAGGAAGACCCTCTTTTATTATCTTTTTGAGATCATTATCTGACGCCATCTCTCCAGCAAATGAGGAGGCATATTTGAAAACCACCTTCCCATCCCTATGGTACTTCCCTGTGAAATCCCTTGCAAAAATCGGATAACCTAAATCAGCTCTTAATCCCTCTGGAGTAACTGGGAGTGAATCTCCCTCAAAACCATGACATGTCATACAATAGTTTTTATAATAGTTCTTCCCAATTTCAACTTTCCTTTGGTCTGGTTCCCAGACAATCCTTAGGTCCTCAATCAAAGCTTCTAAACCGTTTAACTGTTCCGTGGGGACCAGACTTTTAAGTTCCTCTAGAAGCTTGTTATTCAGATCTTTCAACTGAGGCTTTTCAAGTTTATCTAAAATCTCTTGAACCTTTTTATCAACTTCTATATCCTTAATTTTTTCTTTTATAGCTTGAACCTTTTCTTGTCTATACTCCAGTTCTGCAGTAATTGGATCATATTGAACAACTGACTTTTTATACTTAGGAGAGACACTGCCTGAAATATACCAGATAGGAATCAAAACCCCTAATCCTCCTAGTACCAAAGAGATCAAAAACCATCTCATCAGAATTCCACCTCACAAATAATAACAATCATCATAAAAAATAAATCTCTAAAGTCAAAAATTGCAAAAGACAAAAATCATAAGATAAGTATCAAGTAGATGAAAAAATATAAAATTGCTTTATATAAAATTGTTTTTTTAATGATCTGTAATTTTTCAGGAATAAATCCATTTCCTTTCTATGATTTCAAATAATTTATTATTTTCTGCAATATATCTTTTGGTGTAAATCCAAGCTTTTCCTGAATAACCTTAGCTGGTGCGGAATATCCAAAATTATTAACGGTAATATAAAGTGGATTTTCCCCTCCGTATTTTGCGAATCCAAAGGAAGAACCAGCTTCTATAATTACACGTTTTTTCACATCGGGAGGTATAACCGAGTTTCTATATTCCAAATCTTGCTCATCAAAGATTTCCCAAGAAGCTAAATTCACAACCCAAGATCTCACTCCGATCTTTTCAAGTTCTTCATGAACCTTCAGAGAAAGGGAAACTTCTGAACCAGAGGATATAATAAGAACATCGGGTTTTGATCCATTCTTTCCGATCAGATATCCTCCTTTTGTTATCAGAGAAGGATCTGAATATTTATTTCTATCTATAACTTCCACTTCCTGCCTTGTGAGTATTATAGCGGTAGGTCTGTCTTGTTCAAGGGCAATTAACCAAGCATAAGGGACTTCATTTGCATCAGCAGGTCTTATTACAACAAGGTTAGGTATAGCTCTCAAAGATGTAAGATGCTCAACGGGTTGATGCGTCGGACCATCTTCACCTAAAAAAACACTATCATGTGAGAAAAGATAAATGACCTTCGCTCCAGTGAGGCATGCTATCCTTATAGCTGGTCTCATATAATCAGAAAAAACCAAGAATGTTCCCCCGTATGGTATAAAGCCTCCATATAGGGATATACCGTTAAGTATTCCACCCATTGCATGTTCTCTGACACCAAAATGAATATTACGCCCTGAAAAATTATCACGCGAAATGAAAGAATACTTCTTCATAGTCGTTTTAACAGATTCAGCAAGATCAGCAGATCCTCCAACTAAGTTTTCAACCTTATCTGCCAAAATCTGTAAGAATTCCTCTGATGCAATCCTCGTTGCTATTTTCTTTCCAGCTTCATATTTTGGAATAAGTGACCAAATTTCCTTGGGGATATTTTTTGATAGATAAAGATTCCATTTTTCATAAAGCTTTGGATACTTTTCAGCAAACATCATAAGTCCTTTTTCCCATTTATCATACTCTTGTTTCCATTTCTTTCTTTTCATATCAAAGAATGTTCTTACAGATTCCGGGACCTCAAAAGGTTCAAGAGTCCATCCTAGTTTTTGCTTAACAGCTCTCACCTCAATTTCTCCAAGAGGAGCTCCATGACACTTATTTGTACTTTCTTTTGTTGGACTATCTTTACCTATTTTCGTATGTGCGATGATCAAAGATGGTTTTGTTCTTTCGTTTCTTGCCTCCTCAATCGCATCCTCAATCATTCTGAAATCATGTCCATCTATTTCAAGAACATGCCAATTGACGCTCTCAAATCTTTTCCTTATATCGTCAGAAAATGTTATACTGGTAGGACCATCTATTGTTATTCGGTTTGAATCATATATGTATATTATCTCACCGAGTCCAAGATGTCCAGCAATTGAGGCTGATTCATATGATATACCTTCCATAAGGTCTCCATCACTCACAATTCCGTATATGTAGTGATCAACTATCTTGAACTCATCTTTATTGAAAATTTCCTTCATTATTTTTTGGGCTATAGCCATACCGACACCTACAGAAAATCCTTGCCCAAGTGGTCCAGTGGTAGTCTCTATACCAAGATCCGGGTTATACTCAGGATGCCCTGGGGTTTTACTTGCCCATTGTCTGAAGTTCATAAGATCTTCTTTTTTTATATCAAAGCCAGCAAGATGAAGAACGGAATATAAGAGAGCACTTGCGTGTCCAGCAGACAAAATAAATCTATCTCTATTTTGCCACCTTGGTTTTTCAGGGCAAACCTTTATAAATTTGCTCCATAAAACCGCAGCTATATCACTCAGCCCCATGGGAGCACCTGGATGACCGGATTTCGCACGCTCCACCATATCTATAGAAAGAATCTTTATCGTGTCTGATATCTGACGCAAGAGATCATAAGATATCTGCTCAGTCATAAGAATTTAGATTAAAACAATAATATCAGCTTTATGCAAGTTTTCAAAAAGCCAAAACAAAGAGAAAAATAGATAAAACCTTATGTGTGAGCCAAAAATAGCAATTTCATCTTAGAATATCTTGGAAAAGATCATCGCTTACACCAGCTAAATTAAATTCCCATGTCTCCTTATCTTGTTTCCCAAACCCCTTATGATTCAAAAATTCCGTGTTATTTTAAGATGATATAATCTCTTGTTTATATTCCAACACACTAATCTATTTTCCTATAATTCGCACCAACTAAACTGACAACACTGTGTTTTTAAAATTCTTTATACAAGACAAATGTTAATTCTCGCAACGTTTTTATTCTTATTTGATAAGAAATTAATTATTCAAAAAGATGGTAAAGATTATGAGATCGATGTAGAAGAATACATTCCCGGGGTATTAGAAGGTGAGATATCAGAAAATTGGCCAGATGAGGTGATAAAAGCTCAAGCAGTAGTATCTCGCTCCTATGCTCTATACATACACCAAAATGAACGCAAGAAACTCAAAAGTGACACGAGGGACCAAGTATGGAAAAAAAGCACAAACTCTAAAAGGATAACAGAACTTTCAAGAGAAACCGCTGGATGGGTATTGACATTTCAAGACGGGTCGATCGCTCCAGGATTTTTTCATTCAACCTGCGGAGGTAGAACAGAAAATGCTTGGGAAATGTGGGGGGGAGACACAAGATTCAAAGAAATAATCTCTGTAAAGTGTTCAAAGTGCTACGACTCACCGTTATTCTTTTGGAAAAGAAAAATAAATATCAATCTTTTGAAAAAGTTAGCAAAGAGATTCGAGGATCCGATATATGGCAAAATTATAGAAATCTCAAGCAAATCAGGTGAAATATATGTTGAAAAATCTTCTGCCGGAAGAATTCTAAAATTCTTTTTCACAGATATAATGTACGTTCTATACTATAAGGATATAAGAGATATACTTCCAAGCAACTTCTTTGAGTTTGAAATATCAGATGAAGAAATAGAGTTTTATGGAAGAGGATGGGGACATGGTGTAGGACTCTGTCAGTGGGGAGCTAAAAAACTTGCAGAAGAAGGATTTTCATGGCAGGAAATTCTCAAATTCTATTTTCCAAAACTAAAAATCAGAAAAATATACTGACCTCCTAAGAGATGAATAAGCAAAAAACAGAAATCAGAGAAAAATTTTAACGAACATACAATGCAAAATCTTTTAGTGTATTTTTAAGATCATCAACATTCTCCGTTGGAATTGTACAGTATCCGTAAGAAGAGCATATACAAACTTTACCTTTTTCATATATTGGAAAGTTTCCAAGAAAATCCGAGATCTTTGAAAACTCTTTTCTGCTTTCTTCTGTAAGGACGAAGATCATTTTCTGTGGTAAAAAGATATCCCTTATAACATCTAAAAACCTTTCTATGTCATCTTTGTTTTTTGAAGATATAACTATCTCGCAATTCTGTCCAATATAAAGGTCTATAGCAGAAAGGAAATAGGAATGAAACAATGGAGAAGATAAAACAGAATTGATAAATGTTTGGATTGTTGATTCGGCAATTTTGAGGTAGTTAATATCATTAGTTATCGAATAAATCTTTAAAAGAGCAGATAAAGCTACAGAATTTCCTGAGGGAACAGCCGAATCAGAAGCATCTTTTTGCCTTACAAAAACAAAATCCGAATTTCTCGGTTGATTGAAAAAAGCTCCATCATTGTAAAATCTCGAAATCATAAGATCAATTATAAGCTTAGCATCCAAAAGATATTCGATCTCTTGGGAAGCAAAAAAGAGTTCTAAAAGAGCCTCTGCAAAAAACGAATAATCATCAAGCAATCCATTTATCTTGCTACCATCTTGGTAGATTACATGAGGAATCCATCCATTTTCCTTGAATATTGACAATATAGAATCAGCAGATTTTTTTGCTATATCTAAAACATCTCTGTCATTTAATATGAAGGAAGCTTTAGAAAGTGCTTTTATCATAAGAGAATTGATATCAACGGCGATCTTTTTATCTATATGTGGTGCAACTCTCTTGCTTCTAGCTTCCTTAAGCTTCTGAAGAGAATTCTTAATCAAACAATCAAATTCTTCCTGACCTAAGTTATAAAGCCGCATGATTTTATCGGGTGTGTTAGATATTCTGAGTACATTTTTCCTTCCCAGAATATAGGAACTTCCGTATGGCGATATACCAAAATACCTTGCAAATACCTCAATGTTTTCTCCTAAAATTTCCTTTATCTCATCGTATTCCCAAAGGTAATACTTGCCTTCTTCTCCCTCACTTTCCGCATCCTGAGCTATATAAAAAAGGTTAGAATTCTTATCAAAAAGGTTCTCAAGAATGTATTCAATTGTATGATAAACAGTTTGCTTATATATTTCCTTTTTTGTAAGCTGGTAAGCCTCGGAGTAGATCTCAATAAGTTGAGCATTGTCATAGAGCATCTTTTCAAAATGAGGTATGGTCCAAGTTCTCTCAACGGCATACCTGTGGAAGCCTCCGCCTATATGATCATAAATCCCACCATATCTCATCTCATCTAACGTCTTCTCTAAAATATCAAGGGCTTCCTTATTCCGAGTTCTGGAATAAAATCTCAAAAGGAAATATAAAACTGAAGGATTAGGGAACTTCATATTATCACCAAAACCTCCAAATTCAGGGTCAAAGAGCCTTTTAATGGACTCAAAAGCATATATCAGGATTTCCTGCGATATCTGAACATCTGAAGTCTTTTTTAAGATCTGCTTTTCTACATCAAGCAGAGCCGAAATTATCTTATTTCCAACAGAAATACATCTTTCCCGTTCCGTCTCCCAAAGCTTTCTTATGTTTTGGATTAGTTCCTTCATACCTATCAATCCCCGCCTAGTTTCCGGAGGTATATATGTAGCAACAAATATAGGAAGACCATCTGGAGTCAAAATCAAATTAAGAGGCCATCCACAATTACCCGACGTTATCTCACATATACGCATAAATATCCTGTCAAGATCGGGTCTTTCCTCCCTATCAATCTTTATAGATACAAAAACCTCGTTCATAAGCTTCGCTATATCAGGATTAGAAAAACTTTCCCTTTCCATTACATGACACCAATGACACGTTGAGTATCCTATAGAGATGAATATAAGTTTGTTCTGTTCTTTAGCAGCCTCAAAAGCTTCCCTACACCATGGGTACCACATAACCGGATTATCCTGATGTTGCTTCAAATAAAGGCTCTGCTCATAGTAAAGGTAGTTCTTACCTTCAGGGGGATTCTTGAGACCTTTGGACTGTGTTACTTCAATTAAACTCTGCATCTTGAATAAGTTAGTTTCTTATTAAAACGCAGCAAACTTTCCTGATAAATTATGATACAAAAAGCATGAATGTGTTGTAAAATGATTCATGTCTGCTTCTTTGCAAAACTAAATTATATCTCAAATAAAAACTAAATCTTCTCTATACTATTTTAAGTAACTTTTGGAAAGCCTCTGAGTTCCGCTACAGTAAGAAATGTCAGAATATTTCTAAGAACTGATATCCTGCAACTTCGGAAATCTTACCATTCAAAGCTTTGAATAACTATAACTCCTTTCTGCCTTGCTATATTTAAAAACCCCTTTGTTGCATGATGTGTTATGAGAATCTTTATTATTTCCATACTCTCACCATACTCCTGCCTTACTGCATTTACTTTATCATCTAAATCCTCAAAAACTCCTTCTCTGATCTCCTCAAGCCTTACCTTAGCTTCACCTACAACTATCACCTCCTTACCATCCTTTTCACCTATTCCAAAGATGTTTATCTCCTTACCGCCTATCTCTTCCCTGATCAACCTTCTTTTTAGCTTTATACCAAAGTTTGTTTCAAGGAAAGCAGGTAGAGCTCTGAAAGCTTCATTCTCAAAAGCATAGGAAAAGCTCCTTGAAAGTCCTCCAAGTTCCTTTCTGATAGATCTTAACTCCTCCTTCATCTCATTTTGTGATCTTATCAAGTTCTGTATCTCAATTTCAGTCTTCCTTTGAGCCTCAGCAAGTTCATTTATTCTCTCTTCAGTCCTCTTCTGAGCCTCAGCAAGCTCATTTAGCCTCTCCTCTGTCTTCCTTTGAGCCTCAGCAAGTTGTTTTATAGCTTCTTCAAGATTTGTTATTCTCTCATCAAATTTGGCCATCCTTTCCTCTGTCTTCCTCTGAGCCTCAGCAAGCTCATTTAGCCTCTCCTCTGTCTTCCTTTGAGCCTCAGCAAGTTCATTTATTCTCTCTTCAGTCCTCTTCTGAGCCTCAGCAAGCTCATTTAGCCTCTCCTCTGTCTTCCTTTGAGCCTCAGCAAGTTCATTTATTCTCTCTTCAGTCCTCTTCTGAGCCTCAGCAAGCTCATTTAGCCTCTCCTCTGTCTTCCTTTGAGCCTCAGCAAGTTCATTTATTCTCTCTTCAGTCCTCTTCTGAGCCTCAGCAAGCTCATTTAGCCTCTCCTCTGTCTTCCTTTGAGCCTCAGCAAGTTCATTTATTCTCTCTTCAGTCCTCTTCTGAGCCTCAGCAAGCTCATTTAGCCTCTCCTCTGTCTTCCTTTGAGCCTCAGCAAGTTGTTTTATAGCTTCTTCAAGATTTGTTATTCTCTCATCAAATTTGGCCATCCTTTCCTCTGTCTTCCTCTGAGCCTCAGCAAGTTCCCTGATATTTTCTTCAGTTTTTCTTTGATTTTCTGCGATTTGGAACAAGATTTTCTTTATTTCTGAGAGCTCAGATTTTTCACTTCTAATTTCTTCTAACCTCTGATCAATAATAGATTTTACGATGGAGTATATTTCATCGTAGAGGTCAGGGTCTATTTTCTTTTTGTTGTTTTTTCTCTGCATCGTTTATATTTTAATACCGTTTGATCTCAAATCGGAAATTATTAATTTTCTTTTGTCTTATTTATCCTTTAAAGATTCAAAAATTTTTCGACTTCTGGTAAAAATTGAATTCGCAAACAAAAAATCTCTGATTCACTCTTTTGAAAATCCTACTAATTTGGATTTCCGAAATCGAAGTAAAGTGTAAATGAATCAAGATGTATTTTTCCATAATTTCCACAGACATCAACAAGAATTCATGATGTAAAAAGTCCCACAAAACAGAGTCATGGACTTTCCTGAGATAGTATTGATGCATGCTCTATTGCAATCTGAAAAACTTTGAAGTTCTGTCAAAGAATAAAACCTAAACAATTCAATACTTTTGGGATTGCAAATAATACATTAAATAAGAGAAATCTTGCCCTATACCCTGCCACCTAATAAAAATTAAAAAATTCAATCTTCGGAGAAGTTTCTCTTTATGCAAACAAAATAATCTCACTCATACAACAGCTACGAGTAAGCTTTAGCATCTTATTAAAATTTTCAAACTATAGCAAAGATAAAACTTTGCAACAGAGTAAAACAGAAAGAAAAATAAAATCACAAAAAATAGAGTTCAATTTTAGCATTCGATAAGAAAAAAATAAAATGAAAGAAATTATTAATTCTCACCTCTCTTTTATTATAATCAGGCATTATAATATCTACAATATTACACAAGGATGCGTTAGTTGCAATTTTTGTTTCAATTTATAAGAATTTTAAGTTCGGAATTGGAGGTGTAAAAAGAAAGTATAGAAATATGTTTGAGAAAAAAGATCTCGAGAAATATAGGGATATAATATCGGAAGTTTTGAAAATATCTGAAAAGGTCGGTGTAAAGACATACATTGTTGGAGGACTTATCAGAGACATAATTCTCAAAATAGAAACATCAGATATTGATTTTGTAGTAGAGGGAGATGTATATGATTTGTCAATGGAATTATTGAAATCTTTCCAGGGAAGGAATTTCAAGTATATGAAAGAATTCGGAACTGCCTCGTTCGATTTTATAAAAGATAAAAATGAATACAGAATAGATTTTGCAAGAGCAAGAAAGGAAGAATATCCAATCCCAGGTGAACATCCGAAGGTATATTTTGTAGACGATGTTAAAATAGACCTATTTAGAAGAGACTTCACGATAAACGCAATAGCTATGGAGATAAATCAAGAACTTGACTTTAGGATAATTGATGTTGTAAATGGATTAAAAGATATATCAGAAAGGAAAATAAGGGTTCTACACAAGATGAGCATAGCTGACGATCCAACAAGAATACTTAGGTGCGTTAGGATATCTCTAAAGACAGGTTTTCTAATAGATGATTCTGTTCTTGAATCTCTTGAGATTGCAAAGAAAACTGGTTCATTCAGGAGAGTCCATGGGAGTAGATTCTTCAGTGAGTTCAAGATTGCAGCCAAAGAAAATTTCTTTGGGGACTTTCTAAGAAAATTAAAAGAACTCAATGTTCTGGTTTCTATACATCCGGCACTCGATATATCCGTTGAGGAATTCCCAAATCATTGGCAAGAAAAAATAGCAAAACTAATATCTCTAATATCTAATGAATCAAGATATGATGTGATAAATTTTTTCGGAGTTCCCAAGGGTGTGCTAAAAAAATTAGAGAAATTCTCTCGGGTCTGATATATAACCTTTTATTGCCGACGCAGCAGCGGTTAGAGGGCTTGCAAGATGCGTTCTACCACCCCTTCCTTGTCTCCCTTCAAAATTCCTATTTGATGTACTAACACATCTTTCGCCCGGAGAAAGTATATCTGGATTCATACCAAGACACATGCTGCAACCAGAATTACGCCATTCAAATCCAGCTTCCTTAAAAACTTTATCAAGCCCCATTTTCTCAGCCTGCGCTTTGACAATCTGAGAACCTGGCACAACCATAGCTCTAACCCATGGAGCAACCTTTCTTCCCTTTACCATTTCAGCAGCACGAATTAGATCTTCCAACCTCGCATTTGTGCAGGAACCTATGAAAACCCTATCTATCTTAACACTTGTTATTTCCGTCCCCGGAGAAATCCCCATGTATTTCAATGCTCTCTGCACATGAGCCTTTTCAACCGGGTCATCAAAATAATCTGGGTCTGGGACAACTCCACTGATGGGTATAACATCGGATGGTCTTGTTCCCCATGTTATTTGCGGCTCTATTTCTGAAACATCAAAATAAAATTCTGCATCAAACTTCGCTCCAGGATCTGTTTTAAGGGTCTTCCAGTATTCTACCGCACTGTCGAAATCTTTTGGAGAGAACGGCCTTCCTTCAAGATACTTAAAAACTTTCTCATCTGGTTCAATTAAACCTGTCCGAGCTCCCCCTTCTATTGTCATGTTGCATATTGTCATTCTCTCCTCAACTGAAAGACCTTTTATCACATTACCTGTATACTCTATAGCATATCCTACTCCACCTGTAGTTCCGATTCTTCCTATTATATAAAGTATGATATCCTTAGATAAAACTCCCTTTGGAGGATTACCCTGAATATCTATTCGCATAAGTTTTGGTTTCTTTAACCAGATCGTCTGTGTTGCAAGAACATGCTCAACCTCACTCGTTCCGATACCAAAAGCCATAGCTCCAAAAGCACCATGAGTTGAGGTATGGCTATCTCCACAAACTATTGTCATCCCAGGTTGAGTAAGACCTAATTGAGGACCAATAACATGAACTATTCCCTGGTAAGGACTTGTAATCCCAAAAAATCTTATACCGAATTCTTCTGCATTCTTCTTCAGGACCTTGACCTGCTTCAGAGAAATAAGATCTATTTCATAACCGTCTAAAGATAACTTTTCATGCATGTCCAATATATCATCGGGAAGTTCTAGTTTATCAAATATATCTCTCTTATCGTCAGTTGGAACATTGTGATCCACAACCGCAAATGTGAGATCCGGTCTTCTGACTTTCCTTTTTTTCAATCTGAGTCCCTCAAAAGCTTGAGGACTCGTGACTTCATGAACAAGGTGTAAATCTATATATAAAAGATAGGGCTTCTCTGGATCATCAGGTTCAAGAACTATATGATCATCCCATATCTTTTCAAAAATAGTTCTCGGCTTCATTTTATTTCCTCCTTATCGTCCAATTTCACATTTGCAAAAGCTTAGAAAAACTTCAAAAAAAGTCCTGAAGATATCGAGCACAGTTTTTTATTTTATTCCTCTTGCCAATTCAATTGAATATAGCAACAATTTCCCATAAAAACAGAACTATCCTCGACCTAAATATAAACAAATTCATTTATCCGATCACATAACGTCCTATAATTCCAAAGGTTCAAGTTATAAGTTTTTTCTCTTCATAAAAAATTAAGAATCAATATTTCCAAAATCTTTTGAGCTATTGCCAAACCCCGTAGATTCATAACGAATTGATCTCTGTTTAAGAGAAGATGAGATTTTACAAATTGTGGATAGACTATTTTTTAGATATATTCTGCTTTACCATCTTTGGTATCTCAAACATAGATATAACATCTTTTCCGAATATTTTCTTTAGTTTTTCATCAGCTCTTATTTCTCGTTTCACCTGAAGTCCTTTTTGTTTTATGTAGTTCCATATACTCTTTAGTATCTCCTGCATTGTAGCTTTTGTCTTTCCAACTATCTCTGAAAGCTCAGGAGATAATTCAAACTCCTTAAAGAATGAAGATGGAGCTTGCCTCTTTTTCTTTTCGGTTTTTTCCGAACTTTTTCCCGTTCTTTTCCCCTTCGGCATATTTTTGTACCTCCTCGGATATCTTTAACAACTCTAAAGTTTACAACTAATTAGATTTAGAAAAAATTTCGCAGAAAACAAAAATTCAAAAATTGTTTTTGCTATAATATAATTTATATGCTTACTGGTATAATCTCCAATACAGTAGTAATCCTTTTTTTCATTATTGGGTTAATTGTAAGCGGATTTTCAATCGGAAATCTAATAGTCCTTTTGGGAGGATTGATTGGTACAAACTTAATACTAATTCTCTCAAGAATCTCTGAGAAGAGAAATTTTCAAACCTTTCTTGAAGATGCTAAAAGTTCTGAACCAAAAACCGAAGAAGGGAAAGCTATTAAATCTATAATAGATGAAGAGATAAGTAAAGAAAGTGTAAAAATTCTTGAAGTGCTAAAAAAAATTGAATCTTTTCTGAACAATCTTGAAAACAAATTGAACGAGATATCTAAATCCAACGAGATGCAAATAAATAAAGTGAACGTTGTTGTAACGGCTTCCGAAGAACTATCAGCGTCTGCTGCAGAGGTTGCATCAAGAATAATTCAAGTTAGTTCAAAGGTACAGGAGACAGCTTCCATATCTAGAAACAGTCTTGGAAAGATGGACGATGTAGTAAAAATAATAAACGAGATGGTTTCTACAATGGAAGGTGTCAGAGAAATGGCAAAGTCTCTTGAGGACCGGACAAAAGAAATATCTTCAATAATTTCAACAATAGAGGATATAACGGATCAGACAAACCTTCTTGCTCTAAACGCTGCTATAGAAGCAGCAAGAGCTGGAGAACAAGGGAAGGGATTTGCAGTAGTCGCTGGTGAGGTCAGAAAACTTGCAGAAAGAACATATAACGCAGCAAAGGAAATATCCGAAAAAATAAATCTCATTGTCTCAAAAGTTGGAGAGACTTACAAGGCAATAGAGTCTGAATTTGAAGTAACGAAAAAGGGATCAGAACTTGTAAACGAAGGGAAAAAGAGCTTCGAGGATGTTACCAAATACACGGAATCTATAAATACAGAAACATCTGCAATTGCAACGGCAACGGAAGAACAATCGAAAGTTACAGATGAAATATCAAGAAACCTATTATCCCTTCTTGAAAGCGCCAAAAACATATTAAACTCTTACCAAGAAGCTATAAATCTTGTGCAGACATTAAAAGAAGAGTTTAAAAAAGGTATATCTAACTTATCTTCAATTAAGTAAAAGTGATCTCTTTCCCAGTGGAAATAATTAAAAAAAGACAAAAAGCACTTCTGGAAAAATTACCTCCAAACTCCGTAGCTATAATACCTTCAGCGACACCAAAAATCAGAAATAACGATGTTGAATACAAATTTAGACAATCCTCAAGAATGTTATATATAACAGGAATAAATGATCCATTCACAATAGCAGTTATATCTAAAAAAAAACTTAAAGATGGAGAGGAAAGAAAAATAACGATATTCAGGAAAAAAATCAAATTTGAAGAGGCAGTATGGGTAGGGTATCCGACAAGCGATGAAGAGATAAAGTCTGTATGCGATGAAATAGATGAAATTCAGAATTTCGAGAGCAAAATATCAAAAATAATTCAGAACACAGATTACATTTTCTACCCCATAGGAGAAGAGCAGAATTTACAAGATAAGATCTTTGAAGCTTATGCTGAACTCAAAAGGAAATCAAGAGCTGGAGTTCTCCCTCCCAAGAGAGTATCAGATATAGATGAAATCATTGGAGAGATGCGAGCCAAAAAAGATGAATATGAGATAGAAATTATAAAAAAGGCAGTTAAAATAACGAAGCAAATATTACAAAAAATCAATATACTTCCGGGAATGATGGAGTATGAAGTAGAAGCTCAAATAATAAAAGCCTACAGAAATTATGGGGGAACCGAAGCATTTCCCACAATAGTAGCCTCAGGTAAAAACTCAATAATTTTGCACTATAATCAGAACTCTTCACCAGTAAATATCCCATGCATCATAGACACAGGTATTGAAATAAACTTCTATGCTTCCGATATAACAAGAACATTCATACCAGAAGAATGGAAAGAAACAGGGCAGAAGCTAAAAGCAGCTCAAGAAATAAAGTTGCATGTTGAAAATATTCAAAAAAAAGTTATAGAAAATGCTAAAAGCGGAGCTTCATTTGAAGAATTGAATAACATTGCTCAAAAAGAAATATCACAATCTCTTATTGATATAGGAATCTTAAAATTTACTTTGGACGAAGTTTTGGAAAAAAAACTTTTTAAACCTTTCTTTCCACATAGAATAGGACATCATCTTGGACTAGATGTTCATGATGTATGTCCATACTACAGCGATCAGAACACACCAAAAAAGTTAGAACCTGGGAATGTCATAACAATAGAACCAGGGATATACATACCAGATTTTCAAACCCTCTATGTGAAGGAAGGACAAATTCAAGAAAGATCAGATGAAGGTTGCTCCATAATAGAAATACCAGAAATTTTCAGGGGCATAGGAGTAAGGATAGAAGATGATATACTCATAACCAGTTCAGGAAATGAAATTCTGTAGTATATCTTTATTTTTTACAGATATTACTACAGGTAGGTGTATATAATTTTTTCAAGTTTTAAAGCAAATCTGAAACTGCTCTACTACTTTATCATTTCTTGAACGATTTAGGATAACATAAAAATCTTTCAAATAACTCAATTTTGTAAATAAGCTCATCAGAGTTCTAAAAGATATAAAAAATCCAATAGAAATGAAGATGTGCTATGTCCAAAAACCCTTTTTCAGGAACATATCCCTGACTTAACACAAGCATATACCTTAATTCATCATACCAAAAAACAGGTTTATTATCCATACCTTAAACACCACTTCCTTCCTTATGTTCCCAAACTTCACACTACTCACATACTCACCAAACCATCGCTTAAACACACAAAAAACTCTCAACAAACCATCCCTTACCATTAATCCTCTTCCATGCCCTGTTACCAATCTTATATGCCATCACTACCCTGCCCCTAAGCGTGTTCCCAAAAACTTCCGCATTCGACCTTACCTTCACGCATGGCTCCATATCATTGGCATGCATAATAAATCATGAGTATCATACCCGCTATCTGCTATCAAATCCTTTACCTCCGAACCCATACCCTTGCTTGCTCTCGCTACACCTTCCAGTAGTTCAATTGCCTTCTGACTGTCATGCACCCTCTCATCAGATACCTCCATACCTGCCAAATGTCTAAAGCCACGTGTAGCTTTATCCAACCTTTCCTCGTTCTCTTGCTATGTTTCTTCCCTTTCCAATGAAGATGATTAAATTTTTAATATGATTCTTATTTTCTGGACTTTCATTCACCGCGTCTTGAATTTGTAAAAGTGTTTCAATAGTCAAATGGAAATAAATGCTGTGAATGGAAAATATATTAGAAAATATCTGCTTTTCTTTTCATAAGTCTCATTGCTTTCTCTTTCGCTATCTGGTTTGGAAGGACAGCATCTTCAAGAGAATATGGATTTGCTTCAAGGATCTGATTAATAGTCTCATCAAAAATCTGCTCACCTGTTCTTTCAGAGAAAAGACTCTCGAATTTTTTAAACTCAGAGAGTTCTTGTTCCATTTTCTTAAGCTGTAATTCAAACTTGGCTTTTATTTCTGGATCTTCTAATTCTTTTATCGTGGTTTTATAGCTTTCTATCTTTTCCTCTAATCTTCTTACTTCTTCCTGATATATTTCTTTTTCAGTTTTATCTTTGAGTAAAGCGGCATAGAACTGAGCATAAGCCATTTTTGAGAGGAGAAATTTTCCATTGCTTATTTTAATAGCTCTATCAAAAAATATTTTAGCTTTTATTGGACTTCCGCCAAGAATGCTTGGGGCTGTAGCATAAAAAGATGCGCGTAGGAGAAGTGGACCGCCATAAAAAAAGCTCTCATCTAATTCTATTAGCCTATCAATAACCGCTAACATTTTTGAAACCTCTGCAACAGATTCAGGAGAACCACCAGAGGCAGCTATCCAGTATGCGAGACACGAGCCATACCAGAATGCATCCTTTAGATTTTTTTTGGTCAGAGTTTTTGCCAATTCTTCAGGAAAAACTTCATTGTTTTTTACTTTCTGTAGAACCTCAGCAAATCTTTTGTTGGTCAGAGCTAAAGCTTTTTCAGCATACTGGTAACCTTTGTAGTAAAGGATTTTTGCTCTTTCCACATCTTCATCTTCTATAAATCCAAAACCATAGGAGCAATATATTTCAGCAAGCGCTCCAAGTATCTTTGGATTTTCTGGATCAAGTGAGCGAGCAGTTTCCATAATCAGTATGTTCGAGGGGAGACCCGCAGCAACAATAAATGGGATATCATATTTTTGAGCCTCAGGCGAAAAGTCAGCCGTTGTTTCTGCTGTCATTATGAGTGCAGTTTTCTGAATACTGCAGGATAAAATCAAACCTCCAACTAAACTAAAAAAGATTTTTCCTCTTGCCATAATTGTTCATCCTCCTTCTTTAGGTCATTTACTGTATAAATTAAAATACAATGTTCTGATTTTCCAGAAAATTTCAATTTTTTTGGCAATTTATACCTTCTAAAGATGCTTGAAAACATAAGAAATTTTCTAAAAAATCCAAAAGGTTTCTTCATAGTCTTTGCACTTCTTTTTATATTAAATTCTTTCTGGGAGTTGATCCCACTAAAACAAACAGTATTCCTGCTTATCTCTGCGTTTTTACTTTCGCTTATCTTAACTCCATCTATGGTTGAGTTTTCAAGAGTTCTAGGTGTAGTAGATAAACCAGATGAAGAAAGAAAAATTCACACGACTTCTACAGCTCTTTTAGGTGGAGTATCAGTAGCATTAGCATTTGCAGGTGCTATAATACTGTCTAAAAACTCTTTACCAGAAAAATTCAAAGTTCTAATGATAGCCGGAGCTTTGATAGCTCTCGTAGGAATGTTAGATGATATATTCAAGGTTCCAGCAAAAATAAGATTACTTTTCCAATTTTTTCTCTCCCTTTGGGTAATATCTGCTGGAATAAAATTATCTCTCTTTCCTAAAAATGAAATTTGGGGAGAGAAACTCAATGAACTTCTAACCTTGATATGGATAATAGGTTTTACAAATGCATATAATTTCATAGATGGACTTGATGGGCTCGCCGGGGGAATCGGAATAATTATAGTTATGTTCTGCTCTGCAATATCATATCTAAATGGTGACACAGATATACTGTTGCTCTCCATGCCGCTCTCCGGGGCACTTCTTGGATTCCTCGTTTTCAATTTCAAAAAAGCATGGATATTTCTTGGAGATGTAGGGGCTCAATTCTGTGGATTTGTGATCTCATCTATATCAGCTGATACTTCTTGGTCGTCTCCCGGAAACTATTTCAAAGCGATAACCGGACCAATGCTTGTTCTATGGGTACTTATATTTGATATGACACAAATAACTATACTCCGAATAAAATATGGTTTTGTAAAAAGTATAGCAGATTGGATAAGCTTTACCGGGAAAGACCATATACACCATAGATTGCTATTTCTTCTTGAATCGGATACAAAAGCCGTGATCGCTCTTTATATAATCTCATCTGTACTGTCCTTGACATTTATAGCAATAGATAAACTTTCATCAGAAAAAATAACATGGATCATTGCAGACATAGTAATAATAGTTTTTTCATCAATTTTTATGATATTCCTTGACAAAAAAACCTCAAATAAAGCATATGGGAAAATTTGATGAAAAGGGTATAGTTTTTTATTTTCACAATGAACTGCGAGCGATATTTTTCTTCCGAGACAGGACACCAGATTTCCGTGTCGTATTTCCTATCCAAAAGCACACAAGAAATATATTGGTATATCCATTTGAGCATGAACCAAATGACGGCTATGATGGTTTAATCACAAAATACGAGAAAAATGTCAATCTTGGGGTAAAAACAGCAGATTGTCTTCCTGTTATCTTTGCCTCAGAGAATATCAAAGGTGTAATACACGCTGGATGGAGAGGACTGGTTAAAGGGATATTTGATGAACTTGCGGAAAAACTTAAAATATTTGGCGAGAAAGGTGAGAATATATCTTTTGTAATAGGACCACATATATGTGAGAAATGCTATGAAGTGAAAGAAGATGTATCATCTATCTTTCAAGATTTCTGTCGGAAAAATAAGATAGATGAAGACAGAGTTATAAGAACGCACAATGGTAAAATTTTCATAGACCTATTTTCTTGCGCATCTGAAATCATTAAAAAAAAGATATGCAGCTCAAAGATATATCACATAGATATATGCGTCAAAGAAGATAAAAGATTCTTTTCCAGAAGAAGAGGAGATATGATATCCCAACCATCATGCCTTTACTACTCTGCCGATCGAGATCTTGACAAAATATGATACAAAACAGCCATCCTAACAGCAACCCCATTTCTAACCTGCTTAAATATCAGGGAATTCTCTGAATAAGCAATAGATTGGTCTATTTCAACACCTATGTTCATAGGCCCAGGATGCATTATGAATTTATCTTTTACCTCTTCAAAAATCTCTTCTTTCAAACCCCAGAACTCAAAATATTCTCTTTCTGAAGGATAAAAACAATTCCCATGACGCTCCTTTTGCAACCTCAGAGCAATTATAAAATCAGAAGAAAGAACTTCCTGGTCAACAAAATTTTTAAATCTAACGCGATCATGGAAGAAGGGATAACCAGTAGTGTAAGATGAGACAATAATAATCTTCATTCCAAGCTTGATGAAGAGTTTCGTATCACTCCTTGCTACTCGTGAGTGAAGAACATCTCCTATTATTGAAACTTGGATATCCTTGAAATCTGTAATATTCCTTATATTTTTTTGTTTTGCCATCGTAAAAAGATCGAGTAAAGCTTGTGTGGGATGCTCGTTTTTACCATCTCCAGCATTCACAACTGGAATTTTTGTATTCTTTTGAATAATCCATGGAACACCTTCCTTACTATGTCTTACAACCACAAGATCTGCACCAAGAGATTTTATCGTGCTAAATGTGTCTATCAAATTCTCTCCCTTCTCAATTGATGATCCTGATGGAGAGAAAACCACTGTATCAGCGGAAAGGAACTTAGCAGATATCTCGAAGGAAATCCTTGTTCTGGTGGAAGGTTCAAAAAACATAAGAGATACAACCTTACCTCTCAAAGTAGGAACTTTCTTTATATCCCTTCCCAGAATCTCAAGCATAGAATAAGAACTATCAAGTATGTCCTGAATCTCTGTAAGAGAAATATGATCTACAGAAAGTAATGACTTCATTATTTAGAGATTAGCTATCTTTTTATCCAAATCTACTTCTTTTGTAATTGAGAGAACAGAGCTCCAAGAGTTATTCCCTGATTCAGATTCTTCATCTCCTTGAGAACCACCTTGCTCTCACTGAGAATGAAAGCATCTATATTCTTATCATAATCTAAAACCTCGCAGCTTATCTCCTCATCTTTCGAATAACCTGTAACCTTTGAGATCAATTCATTAAGTGGAACAAAACCCCTTAGCAATTTACCGTCTTTTTCAAAAACAACCCAGACACCTTTTGTAGATCTGTCAATACTACGAACAATTTTTGCCTTCACCACTTTACCTACAGCATCATCTATGATTTTCTTGAGAACATCCTCTTGCACCTTCTTTTTACTAACAACCACATCATCCTTCCTGACCGAAAGAGTTTTGACTTGTATCTCATCATTTTCTTTCAATGTTTCAGAATCTATGAACCAAGAAACCTCACTCAATGGGAGAAAGGCTCTAACCTTTGCTTGAGCTTCCTCAACATCAACATCAACTATATATCCTTTCTTACCAACGTTTCTTACAACAGCTTTTCTCACCTTGTCAGGAGAAGATCTCAAAGCATCGTATGGATTAGGTAGAACTTTTTTCATGCTCAACGTTATCTTTCTATCTTCAGGAGAAACATTTATGATAGCAGCAGATATAACCTGACCGACTTGGAATCTACCTTTAATATCTTCACCCTTATCCCAACTCGCTTCAGAAAATGGTAAAAGAGCCTCGACTTCAGAGTCTTCCACCTTTATTTTTACAAAAACCCCAAAGTCTTTTACATCTGATATCTCCCCCTCCACAATATCACCTGATTTAAATAGTTCTTTTGCTTTATACCAAGGATTGGCATAAATATGTTTTATACTGCATCTTATATCTGGATCAACTTCCAATATTTTTACTTTTATAACTTGGCCTTTTTTCAATTTTTGTTTACAGCTCTCAACCCTATTCCAATCTACATCATCTCGCAATATCCTACCTCTTATACCTCCACCAAAATCTATTTCAGCAAAAAGATTTGATACTCTGACGATTTTTCCTTCCATTACAGCACCAACTTTCAAAGACGATAGAACCTTTTTTCTTTCTTCTTCTCTGATAGTTTGAAGGTATAATTTTCTTGAGAGCAAATATCTATCTTTTTCCGACTTCTTTATGGCAAATTCGTATTGCCCCCCCTCCTGTATATCCTCGGATTCAGAAAATGGACAGAATAAAATATATCTTCCAAATCCAAGTCCAGACAATTCACCTATATCTATATCGTATCCACCCTTTGATTTTCTAATAACTACACCATGAATAGCCTTTCCTTGTTCATAGAGTTTTGATAGATACTCATTCAATCTTTTCTCTTTTGCGGCTTTATATGACAAAATGAAGAGTCCTTCTCCCCCCTTACTGACAACCTGAGCCTCAACTATTTGGCCGGGATAAAGATTTTCTTTATCTATCTCAGAGGCTCTTATCTTTCCTTCTATCTTGGAACCCAAATCAACTATCGCGTAATCCCCGATTACATCAACAATTTTGCACTTAACTATACTGCCTCTTTGGATTTCGCCTACATCATTATAAAGATACTTCTCAAGTTCCTTCTCTATGTTTATTTTATCCTGATTCTGTCTCATTACTGAAATTATGGATTTTCTACTATTTATACAATGATTTCATTTTTTCCCTTTTTTCAAAAAGTTTTAATTATATTACTCTCTTTATCGCAACACTGCTATTTTTTATCTTACCTATTGCGATTATATTTCCGTATTCATCACACAATGCAGAATATTCTCCACTGCTAATACCCTGAACTTTTATCTTTGGCGGAGCTCCATTTCTTATCCTTTGTATATCTCTTTCTCTAACAACAATTTTTCTCATATCTAACATCTCTGGAGTTACAATCTTAATATGATTTTTGATCTCCTCAGGAGTCATATCTTTTATTTTATCTAAAGGAATAGCTTCGTCTTCGGTGAAAATTCCACATCTTATACGGCGTAGGTATTTAAGAGTTCCTCCAACTTTCACTCCATCAATCACTATACTATCTCCAACATCTCTGGCAAGCGCCCTGACATACATACCACCTGAAGAAATAATTTTTATCTTCACTACAGGTAGATTTATTTCAATCAGATCTATCTTGTAGATAGTAACCTTTGAAGGGCTAAGCTCAAGGAGTTTTCCTCTCTCCCGGGCCCAAAGATAAAGAGGTTCACCCATATACTTTTTGGCAGAAAAATAAGGTGGAACTTGCTCAAGAACACCTTCAAACTTCTTCAGAGCAGACAACACATCTTCTTCACTAACCTTCTGCAAAATCTCCGGAGGGCAAGAATAAAGTTCCTGACCAGTTATATCGTCAGTTATAGTTCGCTTTCCAAGAAGAATTTCACCCAAATATTCCCGATCTTTATCTAACATATAAGGGACGAACTTTGTAGCCCTCGAGACGGCTATAGGTAAAACACCGGAAGCAAAAACATCTATAGTTCCTATGTGTCCAACCTTTGTTTTAAGCTTTTTCTTCAGGATGTTATCAACGTATGTTGATGTTACTCCCTCAGGTTTATCAACAACTATGATCCCACTTTTCTCTTCCATTCTTCAAAAATTAAAAATTGGAAATATAAATAAAACTATATAAAAAACAAATAATCAAATTAAAAAATCACTGTTTTACCTTTAACCTCAAAGATTTTTCCTTTCTGTTTAAGCTGTTCAAAATATTCTTTTTTCCCGTCAAGCTTACTCTGCAGGAACTCAAGAGCTTCAAGGAAAGACTCAGGTCTTGGTGGACAACCGGCAACATACACATCAACAGGTATGATTTTATCTATGCCATCGAGCACAGAGTATGTTTGGTATATACCATTTCCAGAGGAAGCGCAAGAGCCAAAGGATATAACCCACTTCGGTTCTGCCATCTGTTCCCATACTCTGCGAAGAACATCAGCCATTTTTCTCGTTATTGTTCCTGCAACAACCATCAGATCTGCTTGCCTCGGTGAAAATCTTACAGCCTCAGCCCCCCATCTTGAAATATCAAAATGCGACGCAACAATCGCCATATATTCAATCCCACAACAAGCTGTTCCAATAGGTATGGGCCAAAAAGACCACTTCCTACTCCATGAAACTACTCCCTTTAAAAAATCTTTGAAAACACTTGACTTTGTTGTTATATATTCAGCCATCTGGATAATATTTAAAGCTACAATCAAAGAAATTCTTAAAAATCAAAATGTTGGTCTTTAGAAACAGTTTGATCAGCAATTCTTTATTTTTCCAAAAAACGGGGATGCAGGAACACAAAAAAAGATTATATCTTACAAAAAACACATAACCTACCTCAAATGATGCCAAACCTCCACACACAGAAAACATCTTGTCTGAAATCTTATTTATAAGAAAATACCTAAAAGAGAAAACAAAGCAATGAAAATCTGTGTGTATTACACCTGTGGGTTTCCAGATATTGAATCTTCATCTAAGATATTTGAAGCCATATCTGAGTATGCTGACTACATTGAGGTAGGCATTCCATTCTCTGACCCAATAGCGGATGGCCCTGTGATTCAATTTTCAAGCCAAAAGGCTCTTGAAAGAGGTTTTAAAGTGAAACAAGCTTTCCCAATCATAAAGAAACTATCAGAAAAATTTCCAGAAAAAAAATTTCTTATCATGACATACTACAACATAATCTTCAAAGATGCAGATGAGTTTTTAAGAAAGTCCAAAGAATCCGGGGTTTGGGGTTTAGTTATTCCAGATCTTCCCCCGGGAGAGGATAGCGAATTTGAAAACAAAGTTGAGAAATTAGATATAAAGAAGGTTTTTTTTGTTTCTCCAACAACACCAAAAAAGAGGATAAAGATCATATCAAAAAGAACTTCTGGATTCATCTACTACATTACAGTCAAGGGCGTAACAGGTGAAAGAGATGAACTTCCAGAAGATATCATAAAAAATATAAAGGTAGTAAGAGGGTTTACAAATAAAGAGATTCTCGCTGGATTTGGAATATCAAAAGCCGAACAAATAAAAATGTTCAAAAATGTAGCAGATGGAGTAATAATAGGTAGCGCAATAATAAGGAAAGTCATTGAATCAGGAGATCTAAACACAGCAATCAATAGAATAAAGAAATTTCTTGAAGAGGCGAAAAGCGTATAAGCACTTTGTCTAATATTTTGATCTTCTCTGGAAACTTTTTTGATAAAATAAAAATCAGCTCCGATATTTTCTTCATTGTTTTCTGATTATAATTATCCTCATTTTCTTCTTAACAACCTATCTATTTACGAATGCTTTTCAATGTTAGAGTATAACAATGTTGGACAAAGCAAGCATAATCCAAAAGGTTTTAATCCAAAATGTATCTTACAAAACTCAAACTACCACCCGGAATGAATTTGGCTTTCTTGATTTTAGAAGAAGACACTTTCTCCTTCCTATAGGCTATAATATCTTTTACCTGATAGATTGGGATATAAACAGCTCCATCCATAAGTATCTCCTGGGCATGCTTATAAAACTCCTTGGCTTTTTCAGCATCTTCCTGCCTCTCGGCCTTACTTATGATCTGATCAAAATATGGGTTCGAGAAAAAGACTCTGTTAGCTCCTTTTGGTGGAAAAGATTCGGAATGAGCAATAAATCGCAGAACATCTGGACTTGTTATCCCAACCAAATTCAGAGAAAAAATCTCATAATTTCCTTGAATTATATCAGAAAAGAATTTATGGAATTCCTGCGGGAAGATCTCAACTTTTATACCTACCTTTTCAAGGTAGCTTGAGATCGATTTAACAACTCTTATAGCTTGCTTCACAGTTGAAGTTTTCCAGGTAAGCTTGAAAAAATAACCATCTTTTCTTGAAAATCCAGATTTTTCTAGAAGTTCTAAAGCCTTAATCGGGTCATATTTATAATTAGCACAATCACAGTAAAAATATGATAAAGAAGGGATCATAGAATTAACAACATCACCGAGCCCATTCAGGACTTCAGTTATAATTTTCTCCCTGTCAATAGCATAAAATATAGCTTGCCTGACCTCATTGATTGAAAGAAATTTGTTTCTGGTGTTCAAAGCCACATAAGATATATTTATACTGCTACGGGTTATGATATCAACATTTTTAAGAGATGAAACATAATGAAAAAGATGAGGTGGAACAGAATTGACAAGTATATCTATGTCTCCTTTCTCAAATTCGAGCACTCTTGTTATATCGTTCTTTACTCCCTTTACCATAAGAGTTTTTCCATTAACCCTTGATTTAAGCAGGACAGAATATCCTGGTGAGAAATCTACAATCTGAAAATCTCCCGTGCAGTCAGTCCAATCCTCGGGAAAAACTGGGAACACAAGGTCATATATGGAAAGGAAACTTTTCTCCGCTATAATTTTAAGAGCGTAATTCCCAATGACCTCGATCGCTCTGATAAGTCTAAGGCGTCCATATTCTTTGAACTTTTTAAAAGAGCTTACGACCATTTCCGAATTAATATCTTTACCGAAACAGGTTCTTTGTTTCTTTTTTAGATTCACAAAAAAGACCATATGATCGTTTTTATAATCAACAGAATAAGATTCCACTAAATCTGGTTCTGGCTCAAGTCTTTCATTTATTTTGAAAAGCTGTCTATGTATCAGTTCCACGACTCGGAAAGCGTAAGCGGATAAAGCTAAAGGTGGATATAGTGTGGATGGAGCATCTTCCATCGCAACGACTATATGAAAAGGAAGTATCCAAGCAAAAAGATTATACACAATCTAATTATTAAACAACACAAGATTACTGAATCAAAATCAAATAGAAATTTTTGATTTATTTTCTTATTAAGTAGTGAAAAAAAGAAGGATAATAATAGTTAGCGATCTTCACATCGGTGCAGGAAGAACAAAAGAAGGCTCAATAAACTATAGGGAGGATTTTGTGTATGATTCAGATTTCTATGATTTTTTGAAATACTGGACAAAAGATTCGGTCGGATATGAAACTGAGCTTGTTCTAAATGGAGACATAGTTGACATAATTAAATCCGTCTACAGAGACGGGAAAGTCTATAAAAAAGATACGATAGATTTTTTAGAGAAGTCCATAGAAGCACACAAAGTTTTTTTCAGTGCATTGAGAGACTTCGAATACGAAGGTGGGAAAATAACCTATATAATAGGAAACCATGACCAAGCTATGGCCTCAAGTGAGCTTCAAAACATTCTATGCGAAAAAACTGGCATAGGAATTAGATTTATCAAAAGAGAATACTTCACAGATGGGATATGGATAGAACATGGAAACAAATACGAGGCGATAAACCGCACAGATACCGAAACCGTATGGGTAAAAGATGAAAGAGGAAACGAAATCTTAAATATGCCATGGGGCTCAAGATTCGTGGTTGAGGTTATAGATAAAATATCTTTTAAGAAACCATATCTTGATAGGTGGAGACCACTTGAAAAATCGATAAAATGGGGATTAATATTTGAAACAAGAATCACGCTTTATTCAATATATAGAACTGTTTTGTTCATACTAAAAAACAGGAAATTTTATGACCCAATCATGAGAAGGAATTTCAAAGTTCCGCTCAGGTTCGTTATGGATGCTATGGGACACAAAGTTGTTAATAGATCAGCAATGGTCATATTAAGACGACCAGAGATTAAAACAGTAATAATGGGGCACACACATAAAGCCATGGTGATAAAACAAAAAGATAAAACGTATATAAATACAGGAACATGGATACCATATGTTTCCCTTGACACACCTCAAATAGGGCTTATTGAGAAAAAGACATTCTGCCTTGTTGAAAGAACACAAAACAATTCATTCAGTGGTCTTTTTGTTTGGTTTGGAATGGGAAAGATTTTTGAAGAAGTAAAAGAATACATGACTGTTGTCCCTGATTAAGAACTAAATTCTCAATTCAATTAATAGATTCATACACAACAACAATCATGTAAGATCAATCATCTCTCTTACCTTTTTCGCCTGCTCATAAGGGTTATCAGAGAGAACGATAGGCCTCCCGATAACTATCATATCTATACCTACAAGCTTTGCCTCGTAAGGTGTCAAAGTATTCTTATGTTCGTCCGTATTTTCCGAAATTCTTATTCCCGGAGATATAACTTTGAGTTTTGTTTTCGCCTTGATATCCTTTGAAAACTGTGGTTGGCAGACAACCCATGTGGCTCCGCAATTCTCCGCAATTTCCGAAAGTTCAAGAACAGATTCCAAGTCTGCATCATCTGAAGTAAGTTTAGTGACTGCTGCTACCTCTATATCAAGTTCTCTGGCAGAGAGAACCGCACTTTTTAAGATATCCCTACCTCCCGAAGCATGAACAGTTAATATCTTTACACCAAGCTCACCCAGAGAAGATATCGTTCTTGACACAACAGAAGGGATATCAAAAAATTTCATATCAAGGAAAACATCTTTTCTAACGCGAGATATATACTTGAATACCTCAAGTCCAAAAGAAAACAAAGCTATAGGTCCTACCTTGAATAAATCAACAAAAGGATGTGTCTCTTCTATGATCCTTATAAGCTTATCTTTTTCCTGAATATCAAGTGCTAAAGCAAATTTCATTTATGTCTGAGGAGATCCTTGATCAAATTTTTTCAATTCTTCTTCCTTTTTCTTTTCCTCTAATTGAAATTCCTCTATTTTCTTGTTGAGCTTTTCAATTTCTCTGGATTTCAGGAATGATTTTATAACAGCGGGAGCAGATCTTATATATCCTATTATATATCCAACAGCAAAAGACAGGACGAGCAGTATAGCGATTGGGAACTCTGGAGTTTTCAAGTGGAAAAACTTAAGTGAAGTTTTATAATTCATGACTTCATAATTCTGTATCACACCTATAAGGAGGGCTACGAATATAGCAAAATATATCAGACCCATTTAAAATTTTCGGGATGGCCGGACTTGAACCGGCGACCTCCGGCTCCCGAAGCCGGCGCACTAAACCATCTGTGCTACATCCCGCTCAAAAGAAAAATTTAAAAAACCATAAAAAGTTTTAGCTCTATTACAATTTTTTTCTTATAATCGAAAATTATGACTCCCTCAGCATGGAGATCTAACAATCTTTGAACTACTCCATCTTATAGAAGATGGAGCTTCCTGATTCAATGAGGCTATAAGCCTCTCCACAGTTCGGGCCGTCCCCACACTACCATCCTTGACAACCCTTTGGTTATCAGGATTACATATAATTATAATCCGAAACTGACTCAAGTTTTTGCAATTCATCTCCGCCCTATAGAGGATAAAGACTTCTTGCAAGATTCAGATTAAAGATTTTTTATTAAATCTTAAACAGGATCAGAAGTCAACAGTATATATCTTAAAACTAAAACTTATTCTTATTTACTTCCAGATAAATCGATTGAAAAAACATCAAGTACTCCTCTTGTTGGAGATACAGCTTTACAGTCAAGAGACCTATTTTTCAGTTCACATAAAACAGTATTGAAATCTGCTACACACTTTAGAACATCTGCCTTAAACTCTCTTTCACCTATGCTAAGTTTTTTTGATCTTTCATCTGGGCAGCCATATATATATGCCCCTCCCCCACCAGATATAATATTCTCAAAAACCTTATCAGGAAAAGTAATACGAACTCTACCATAAACATGGTCGTGCCCCGAGAAAACTACAGATACCCTATTATAAACCTTCTGAAAAATCGCTTCGTTCATAGTCCCGATTTTATTCCATCTTGAAAGAGAAACAAAAGGCTTATGAATAAAAATAATCAATGGACCTTTATAACTCTCAATCTTCTCAGAAGCTTTCAGGAAATCTTCATACCAACCCGGCTTAAATGTATTTATACCCCAAAAGATTATTCCATTCCATTCAAAAAAGAATTCACCTTCATATGGGAAAAACCTTTTAAAAGTCTCAATATCTTTTTTGCTATCATATTCATGATTCCCCGCAACAAGCTGGAAAACAGATGTTGAAAAAATAGGTCTGAAGTATTCAAACAACCTGTTCCACTTATCCATATGTGTATCATACTGGAAATCTCCAACATGGAAAACAATATCAGGAGAGAATTTTTGAATTTCGCGAACAAGCAACGGTAGGTATCCCGTTTTGTAGGATGTATCTCCTATAATTGCAATTTTCATATTCTCCTTAGGGATATTGAAATATCCATCACAAATTTTTTTTTCCTCCCCAAGAATTTCATAGGTCATACTGCCTTCAAATTGGTCTCGGCTTATGGGAACTTGCCCCTTTCCACAGAACTCACTATTACCTATCTTAACACATATACCTCCTTCAGCAAAAAACACTACATTGAAATCACTAAAACTGACATAGCACACATTCTTATCTGATGTACATTGGAATAATAGGATAAAGCAAAGAATAAATCTTGAATGTATTGACATTTTGCGTAAAGTTTGATTTTAGAAATTTACTACAAAGTCGTAAAAAATGTCAGAAATACGGATCTTGTGGGATGAGTTTTTTGAAAATTTTAAGAGTAGGGTCAGGTATTGATAATAGTTTTAGTGTAATAACTCACTACGGCGACGTAGCCAAGCGGACTAAGGCAGGGGACTGCAAATCCCTCATTCCCGGGTTCAAATCCCGGCGTCGCCTCAGATTCCTGTGGATAAAATCAAAAATCTTATAAGCGAAATTGAGAGCTTAGAGGAGGAGCTAAAAGAAATAGATAAGAAAATTTTGGAGAAATTTGACCAAGAAGCTTTGTCAAAAAGAGCCAAGATATCAGAAAAGATAGAAACAGCCAAGCGAGCAAAAAAACTACTTGAAGACTTGCAAGAAGTAGAGAAAATAATATCATCTGAAACAGACGAGGAATTAATAGCTCTTGCGATTGATGAGAAAAAAGAGATAATGAGAAAAATTGAAGAAATAGAAAACGAGTTGACAGAGGGAGAAAACAAAAACTCCTGCATTATTGAAATCAGAGCAGGAGTCGGAGGTGAAGAAGCATCACTTTTTGCTGCAGATCTACTGAGAATGTATATGAAGTTTGCAGAAAAAAAGGGCTGGAACATGAAAATATTTTATGAGAGAAGATCAGATCTTGGAGGTATAAAAGAGGTTTCAGCCACAATAGAAGGTAGAGGTTGCTACGAAATAATGAAAAAAGAAGCTGGAGTGCATAGAGTTCAAAGAGTCCCAATAACAGAGGCAAGCGGACGTATACACACATCAACCGCAACTGTTGCCATTCTTGAAGAACCAAAAGAAATTGAAGTCAAAATAAATGATCAGGATATTGAAATAGAAACATTTAGAGCATCAGGTCCAGGAGGGCAACATGTGAATAAGACAGAATCTGCCGTTAGAATAAGGCACATACCAACTGGTATAACAGTGACATGTCAAGAGGAGAGATCCCAACATATGAACAAAGAAAGAGCGTTGAGACTTCTGAGAGCGAAATTATATCAGCTTGAAAAGGAAAAAATAGAAAAACAAATAGAAAGTAAGAGAAGAGAACAGACAGGTTCAGCAGAAAGGTCAGAAAAAACAAGAACCTACAACTTCATGCAAAACAGGGTCACAGATCATGTTCTGGGAATTACAATCCACAGACTAGAAGATGTTCTTGATGGCAATTTAGATCTCATCTATGAAGAGTATCTTGAAAAACAAAGAAATAAAAAATGATTCCGCAGGGTTTAAAAAATAAGTAAAGAAATTATTATTTCTCACTGCTCCAAAATTTGAAAATGTCCTCTTATTGAAGAAAACGTGATCTGCCAGTCAAGCCAAAAAGAGCAATTCAAATATGCGCACTTAAAGATGCAACAAAGCAATTTCATGATCTTGAAAAATTCTGCAGAAAATACTCACATTTCTCCTCATACTCTCAACCTTAAATGCATTGTCAAATAAATATGTACCAAAAATTGTCAATTTCCTCTTGCATTTTAAGTGGAGTATAAAAATTTTTTGACACATCACTTAAATCTATAGAACACTTAATCTTGGGACTCTTCATAGCTTGATCGTACGCAAAGGGATTAAAGATGCGGAAGTCAAAGAAACGGAGAGAGAAACTGCAAAATCACCTATGTGTTCATCTGAATTTGTAAAAAATTTGAGACGATTATTTTTCTTGCTTTAGGTGTTGGGAATTTGGTGGAGCAATATTGGCAAACGCTAAAGTCTTTCTAAACCAAAAAATATAATTGGAAACCGCCAGAAAGAAGATTCAAGAAACATTATTCCTATGAGTTTCTGTTCTTCAGATCCCTTTACCAATCTTACCTCATCTCTTATAAAACCGAATGGATGGATGTGAGATGAGTAATCAAACTCGACAGCATCTCCAGAATCAACCCTTGATCTTACCTTCTTCACATCAAAACTCAATGTTTTCAAAGAAGGATAAATAATATTCAATCCCTTTATTTTATTTGTTTTCTGATCAATGAAAATTTCTTTTCCCTTCCAAATGTTTCCCCATGTCTTTGAAACCGCGAACGTCAGAAGATTTTTGAAAGGTAAAGGAGCTCTTTCAATAAAAGGGAGAAAAATGCCTTTCCAACTTCCGATAAGATTCTGAGGCTCGGGACAGATGCCATCGGTAAAGACTCTCTCAAGCTCAAAAGAAGAAAGCTCTTGCAGATTCATAAATTAAAATTATGGCCTTAAAATACAACTTTATCAATTTCTCAATATTTATGACTACAGATTTTAATGCTCTACAGGTAGAAAACCAAAGAGAATCACGGTGGTGGGAAAACAGCATTCAGATTTCGGTCTCTTCTATAATGATTTGAATAGACTGATTGTCTACTACGTTTATCCATAATCTCAAAAACATAGAAACATCCTTTATTTTCAGCTACCAATAGCTCTAGATAGCCTTGTGAATCTATGTTATATACAGATAGCGCATGTGATCCAACAGTCTCACCTGTTTTCAAAGCAGATTTTATTTCTTCTCTTAATGAAACTCTCTCAAGATCAATGATATAAATTGGGTTCTTTTCTCCTCCACTCCACAAACCGACTATAATCTCTCCTGTTCCCTGTGCGGAATCAAAGTCTCCTGCTACAGCTGAAGAAAAGTTCCAACCTACAAGTTCAATTCTTCCCAAAACTCCAAGGTTTGACAATTTCACAACACTCAAAAAGCTTTTCCGGTAACCATCTGCCTGAAGCTGAGATGTTTCTACAAATATTCCATACAGATCTCCACCAATCCGCGCAGGAATAATACTCCTTACATTATTCTTCCCAGCTATTTCAGATAGTGTCCCAAGATGAACAGTTGATTGAGAATGAGTTCCAAATATGTTGTTCACAACAACCGCATAGTTTGCTCCGCTTGGCTGAGTAAGTCCCCCTACCCAATCTAATTGATTATCTCCATCTACATCTGCAAGATATCCCTCCTTCAAGTGTCCAGAAAAGCTTATGGTCTTGACTATGTTGCAGCTGGTATCAAGAACATAGAGGTTCCCAGAAGATGAAGCTCCACCTCCACCTATTACTATATTTGAACCTGAAACCAAAGGCATTGACCAGATATGCTCCTGAAAATCTCTTGAACATACTCTGTCCAACAATGCAAATTTTAAACTTCTGTCAAAATTCCACCCCCTGTTTATACTATACCACATACGCCTCAACTCCCTAAACCAAGAAATAGATTTATTATCCATACCTTAAACATAACCTCCTTCCTAATGTTCTCAATTTTCATATGACTTACATATTCCCCAAACCATCGCTTGAATACAGAAAAAAAGCTCTCTACAAGCCATCGCTTGCCATAACCACTTGCTTCTTTCCACGCCCTCTTACCCTTTAGCCCCATAACCTTATCCCTCGCTATATTCCCACTTATCTTCGCAGATGACCTTGGCAAAATACACGGCTCTATCCCTCTCTCATGCATATACCTGAATATCCTGTGTGTGTCGTAACCCCTGTCTGCTATTA
>Ga0209289_100116_pt1 | contig 49626 bp, 54 predicted proteins | sample GXS110809BmetaG_FD_184121 | JGI IMG/M metagenome (GOLD analysis project Ga0209289, IMG submission 184121) | Hot spring microbial communities from Gongxiaoshe hot spring, China to study Microbial Dark Matter (Phase II) - GXS 110809B (SPAdes)... ... | reverse complement strand
GAACATCCGCAGAGGTTTCTGGATTTCATCAACAACAGCGGGATGCTGACGCCGAGGATGCATGCCTTGGAGCTTGTCCCCGGAATAGGGAAGAAGATGCTACAAAAATTTTTGGCTGAGAGGGATAACGCAAGCTTCACGAGCTTCGAGGATGTGAAAAACAGGACGGGTCTACCTAACCCCGTTGAAGCCATAGTCAAGAGAATTGTTCAAGAAATAAAAAACAAAGATGAGAAGTATAGGTTGTTTGTGAGGGAGCCGTCTCCACGTGAATAGCTATTTCCCAGTGAACCGCGGCTCCCTTTTCTCGTAAAATCTCGCCCTTATTCCTTCTTTGAGGTCCTCGGTGTAGAACATCAGTATCGATTCTTTGAGCTGATACTCCATACCCTCGTCTATGGGCATTTCTCCGCCGAGGTTTACGCATGCTTTTGTCGCGCCGACCGCCAGTGGAGCGTTCTTGTTTATCTTACGGGCCAACGCCATCGCCTCCTCCAACAGCTTCTCATGCGGCACAACCTTGTTCACGAAGCCAAGCCTATAGCCCTCCTCCGCCGAAACCCATTCACCCGTGAAAAGAAAATACTTGGCCCAGTATTTGCTGAGGAAACGAGGCAATCTCACCGTTATTCCGGCTCCTGGGCTGACTCCTATAGTGACCTCGGGGAGTCCAAACTTCGCGTTCTGGCTGGCGATGACAAGGTCTACCGCTTGAATAACCTCTATGTTGCAGAATCCATTGACCGCGGCAATTATTGGTTTCCTCATCTTTTCCATAAACCTCCAAACATCGAGGTTGAATCTGTTGAACTTCTCTATCTCGCTGATTTTACCGGCTTCGACGTTGGCGAGAAACTCTTTCGCATCCCCTCCTGAGCAAAACGCTTTATCACCTGCACCAGTCACAATAATCGACCAAACCTCCGGGTCGTCGGCGGCCTTGTGCAAAGCATCATTAAACTCAGTCAACATAGCTACGCTCATCGCGTTCCGCGCCTCAGGCCTGTTGAATGTTATGACAGCCACCTTGTCTTCCGGAAATTTCTGGTAAATGATGTGCTTATACTCGGTCATAGCGGAGTAGATTATGTGTAGGGCCTTTTAACTTTGATTTTAAATTCCTCAGAGACATCACGTAACAGATGAAACCTGCCGCACCGCTTGATGATGTGTCTGTGCTTGAAATAGGCACGGCCATCGCCGGCCCTCTCTGTGGAGCGATTCTCGCAGAAATGGGCGCTAAAGTGATTAAAGTGGAGCACCCAACACGCGGAGACGACGCAAGACACTTCGGAAAAATCGTAAAAGGTGAAAGCCTTTACTTCTTCAACTACAACAGAAACAAGCTCAGCCTCGCCGTTGACATCAAGAAAAAAGAAGGCCTCGCGATAGTCAAAAAACTGATACGCGAGGTCGATGTCTTGATAGAGAATTATAGACCAGGCACATTATCTAAACTTGGCCTCTCATATGAGCAGGTGAAACATCTAAACAAGCGAATCATTTATTGCTCCATTTCGGGTTTTGGTTCACGTGGGTTTTACCGAGACTACAAGGGCTATGACGTCGTCGTCCAGGCGATGAGCGGCTTGATGTGGATGAACCGTGAACCAGGAGCGGAACCCATGCGTCTTCCAGCACCTCTTACAGACATTCTCGCAGCCTACAGCGCCGCCGCAGCTGTCTGCGCCGCTCTTCATCTCAGGGAACGTCTCAAGAAAGCTGTGAAGATTGATGCCTCTTTACTGCAGATGGGTTTAGCAGCGGTTTCTCAGTGGCTTGTCGATACATGGGTAACCAAGGAGGAGGTCAAACCGTTCGGGAACAAGTATCCAGCGCTTGCACCCTACGAACCATTCCGAACAAAGGATGGCTGGATAGTCGTGGCTGTCGGAAACGATGAACAGTGGCTTAGCCTTTGCCGGGCAACGGGACGCTCGGACTTGATGGAGGACATGAGGTTTAGAACCAATCAAGACAGGATAAAGCCTCATAACAGAAGTTACTTGGCCGCCGAGCTCCAGAAGACGCTTGGAGAAAGAACCTCGAAAGAATGGGTCACGTTATTTCAGGAAGAGGGAATTCCCGCGGGCCCAGTCTACTCGCTGACAGATGTCCTGAACGATGAAAACCTTTCATCTCTGGGATTGTTCTCGCCGACGCGTCACCCCACGATAGGCGAGGTCTTGGCAGTAAGGCTTACAGCATTTTTCCAAGGGTTTACAACACATCAGAGACCCGCTCCACGTCTCGGCGAGCACACAGAAAACATACTCAAGGAACTGGGGTACTCCCGTAGAAAAATACAAGAACTCGCCGACAGGGGAGTTGTGAAAACCTTCTCAGAAACAACTTAAATCATCGCAATGCCCGAGCTTAACATGACCTCTCCCGAAGATTTTGTGAAAATGGTTTCCTCGGCTAAGGTGTACGACCTCGGCCAGCCTTACTTCAACGGCATGCCCGTCCACCCCGAAGACCCTCCATACTCCATGGTTATTTACAGATATCATGAATATACGAAAAAGTTGTTTGAAAAAGTTGCTCCAGGGTTTTCCGACTCGATGGAGCTGGTGATAACCAGCATGCATTCTGGTACACATATAGACGCCAAATGCCACATGGCCCGTGATGGAATGCTGCACAACGGGGTAAAGGCAGCTGAGATTGTTAAGCACAGCGGTTACACAAAGTATGGGACTGAGGAAATCCCCATCTATGTCAAGAGAGCCGTCCTGCTTGACATCCCTGCGTCAAAAAACCTCGACATCCTTCCGCCACGGTACGGCATAACCGCTCAGGATTTGGAGCAGGCGCTTAAGCTTCAGAAAACAGAGATAAAGGAGGGGGACGCGGTTCTCATACGAACAGGATATTCACGCTACTTTACGACAGACAAGGAGAAGTATCTACACGACTTCGCGGGAATAACCGAGGAATCGGCCAAATGGCTCATAGACCGCAAAATCTCTCTCCTCGGAATCGACAACCTCGCCATGGCCGTGCCAAAGCCCTTCACCGTTCACCTAATGTTCCTCGTCGATGCCGGAACGCATGTGATGAAAAGCCTCTACCTAGAGGATATGGCGAGAGACAAGGCGTATGTCTCAGTGCTGGTGGTTACTCCGTTGAAAATCGTCGGAGGCACAGGCTCTCTCGTGAGACCTATCGCACTTGTTTACGAGGGAAAACCTTAAGACCCGACATCCACTCAGGTTAACAAGTTGTCGGACAGGCCTATCAAGACTTTTTTCCGATGGGTTCTCTTAGGCACACGTGGAGGCCCAACCCGTTTGCTCATCCTACTCAAGCTAAGAGACGGCCCAGCCAACGCCAACCAGCTCGCTAAAGCTCTGCGCCTAAACTACAAAACCATACTGCATCATCTCGAGTTTCTTATGGAGAACAACTTGGTCGAAGCAGAAGAGGGGAAGTATGATGTGAAATATAGACTCTCTCAGGTGGTTTCCGAAAACATGGACACACTTGATTCGGTTGTAAACGAGGTTCTGGGCAGCTCAAAGGCGCGTGTATCATGGGCCCGCTCTGGCTGATAAACATCCTGATATCCTTGATGATTGTAACCGGTCTGCTCTACTCCCTACGGAACTATCTCCTAACCAGAAAATATGCGAGAACAAAGTTCACGAACGCGTTGGTTGCGTTGACCTCTGTATTTCTGATACAACACCTTTACGCGGCATATGTCTTCTACATGATGTCCGTCTCATACAGCGAGGAAATGCACATCGCCACGCCGCTGCTGATGCTTAACGTGATAGGGTTTGCAGGGTTCACCATCTTCATCTACCTCTCACGAGCCTGATAAATCAGGGTCTCCAGCCGCTTAACAGAAGCAGGGTGTAGGCCACAGCCAAAAGGTCCGCTGTCGCGGCTGGCTTCATTCCAGCTCTCTTAACGATTTTGATGAGCTGTGTGTATCTGCGGCTGCCTTCCGCCGTGCCTACTCCTCCAGCATCGAGAACCTGCTTAGCCAATCGGGAGAGAATTTTCGCAGCATGTCTGCCTTGTCTGCGTGAAACGTGGCTGTCGGGGAGATGTTGTAAAATGTTTAGGAAAGTGTTTATCCCCGCCGTGTTCCAGTCCTCTTGAAATATTCTTTTTCTGAGAAACCGGTAACCATGCATCATGCTTGCTTGATAGTTTGTGCAGTACTCATGTGCAACGACCTCCCACCTGGCGTAGGGTTTGAACGCCTCGACGACAGAGAGCTTCCGATGCTTCACCAAGTTGTATGTCCTCGCGCTGTTGACGTCAAGGTATGCGACTTTCCCCAATCCACCGGGCCCCACTATCCTTATAGCTTTCAAAATCTTATGCAAATCCCTGTAATCCATTTGCTTGAGCGTTTTCTCCAAGCTGCGGTGTAATCCCTCGATTTTCCCTGCTTCGACGGCTGCTTTCGCGAGAGGTGTTAGCAGCAGCAGACTTCCGAGATGTGTGTTCCCACCTCTCTGCCAGCTCATCATCTCACGGGTTGAACAAATCACAGCATCCCCCACAGGTGTGCCTCGAGCCGCTTTCAGGAAACAGGGATAAAGGGCGACTGCGGAGGCGGTGAAATATGCATAGTCATCGGGGTTAGAGAGCCTGTCCACGAGCCCGGGTTTGGGTGAGGTGGCGAGCTCGAGCAGTAGACCGAGTGTGCAGCATCTTGCGGCATCCTCCGGCGACAACGTTTTTCACATAGGTATGAGGTAGCTGATGAATGCGAAACCCACCGCGGCCAGTAAGGTGAGCGGCAACCCCGGAAAAACAGGTCTCGTCTCCGCGAGCTTGATGGTTACGAGATATCCGATGATGAGGCCCGCGGAGGAGGCTATTCCCGGCAGCCAGCCGAGGTTGTTCACGGAGAAGCTTAAGACAACAGAGTAGAAGAAGAGGTCGCCCAACCCTATGCTGAAGCCTTCAACAGTCACAACAAGCCCCCGCAACTCCGCCATATCCATGTCTCCAAGCCTCTTCAAATGCCCCCTGAAGACCGCGACTACATCATAAACAGAAACCGCTGCAAGCAGGACAAGCGAGGTCCAGAACGGTAGAGAAGATCCGAAAACCACGCCGCTCGCCGAAGCCACATAAGCCGCGGCCAACACGTTAAACACATCCTTCCGCGAAAACACCCCCGCCAAAACCATCCCACCAACCAAGATTGACACACCAGCCAGCACATCCTCACCCAAACTCGTTGAAACAAACAGTAACAGAAAAGTTACAGAAGTAGCGGTTGCGAAAAGAACCAGTGAAACGATGACGGCGAGGGCTCTGCGGTACCGTATAAGCCAGAGCATAGCGAGACTCCCTATAAACATCACCGCTATGACGAGAAGGCTGTTTAGATAGGGCGCGGGAGAACCCAGAACAGCCACGTCGTCACCCTCTTCCTCCAAAGGCGTCAACGGAGGCTGAGGCAACATCACACCGGCAAACATCGCCTGAAACACCATGGCCAAAACCATAGTCAGCAAAACAGGATAAACAGCCACCAGGTACCTCCGCAAACCCACAGAACACATCTCTACGCCCATGAAAAGGTTTCTCAAAGTTTTATATCATTCTTCTAATCATATCAAGCGTGAGCAACGGAGAAAGCATGGAGTATGTAAGCACCGGCGTTAGCGGCCTAGATGCTCTCCTGAGAAACAAGGGGTTCCCCGCGGGGTTCAACATCGTGGTGATGGGCTCCCCCGGCTCCGGAAAAACCACCTTAGGCCTCCAGTTCCTGTATCACGGCTGCCTGAAAGGGGAGAATGGTGTGTACGTGACTCTTGATGAGAGGCCTGCAAGCGTTTTTAGAAACGTGTCAAACCTCGGCATCGACTTGGAGCCGTTTGTAAAAGAAGGAAGATTAGCGATAGTTGACGCCTCACCTATTAGGACGATACCGGGTGAGATAAAGCTCGGCGGCATATCCATCGGTAAAAAAGATTTCTCTCTCGCGGCCTTGATAGCGGCCGTCGGAAACCACGTGAAAAATATAGGCGCGAAAAGGCTTGTCATAGACTCTCTAACATCCTTCTTCATCCAGTATCCACGGGTTGCGGAGAGAAGGGCCGCGTTTCTTGAGCTGTTGGAGGGAATAACACCGTTAAGATGCACCACCCTGTTGCTGACAGAGCTAAGGTACAGCGGAGCCGACAGGCCATACCAGTTCGAGGAATACCTAGCTGACGGCGTAATAATACTGAGAAAATATCTCAAAAACGGGACCGTAGCAAGCTCGATTCAAATCGAGAAAATGAGGGGAGTAGACCACGACGTAGAGCCCCATCCCTATAAATTTGTAATCGGCGGATTAGAGGTGTATCCAACAGAGAAAGTTATCTAAACCTTATTTTCTTTGCTGAAATAATATTTGCATGACCCAGAATAGTGGGGAGGGGTTAGACTACTTCACAAAAGCCGCCGGCCTAGTGATGCTGCGATACATGGCTGGGAACCGGCGAAACCTGTCTGAGATGCTCTGCATCATCCGCGAGGCATCCGACTACTTCGGCAAAACCATGGAAAACATACTGGGTGGAGAGGAGACAGCCAGCCTCCAAGAATTGATGGACCTCGGCGTCATGAAAAAGAAGTACCTACCATATTCATCATACATGGCAACCATCTCCGCCTATCCACTGCTACGCAAAAAAGCAACAAGAGCTCAAATACTCTCAACCGTCCTCGCCAAAATGGCTCTAATACTCAGCATAAAAGTGCTCGACAACATCAACGACACCTTCCACACAACCGAAGAAGCCGAACAATCGCTACAAAGACAGAAAAAAGCCATCGAAGAAGGAGCATACACATCCGCTGGAAACAACGACATCATCAAACGAGCCGAGAACTCATGCATATTATTGGCGCTACTCGTCAACAAATGGCTGAAAAGCCTTGCCGACAGAGTTTCGACCGCGAAAAAAGAGTTCCTAAGAGACCTTTCACTCTACATCTTTGGACAAGGCGCGACTTTTAAACAGCAGAGCAGTCTTGACCGCGAAAAACTGACGATTCACGACTACCTGAGAAACATGAATGAGAAGGGTGTTGGAAGAGTGTGGGTGGGGCTCGACCTATGCATGCTGGAAAGTTTATGCGAAAAAACTCAAGAAGAAATCAAGGGCTTTGAATACCTGAGAAAAGGATTCGACTACGTCTTCAAATCATCTAACTACTATGACGATGTTGCTGACCTTAGCGTCGACATTGGACTCGGAATATGGAACAGTGTCGTCTACTTAGGACGCGACCTCGGGATAATCACTAAACCAGAGGAATCGCTAAATAACAATTTCCTAAAGAGACAGACGATAAGGCTTGGAGACCTCCATTTCCTGAGAGGCGTAGACCTATTAAGACAAGCCTCCAAATATGTGGAATTTGATGAAAAGAGCCTAATCGCCAGCATGAATGTGTTCAGATTCTTCACGGTACGAAAATGGTTCTTCCAATCCAAAAATCCCGCGGATTTCGTCGACTTTTTGGTCGCTAGAGTTCCTGACACACTTATGCGGTACGCACATATCATTTAACGAGGAGAAAAACCAGAATTGCAAACGCGATGAGAGCAGTGCTCCAATAAACGATTTTCCACAGATTTATTCGAATGAACAACAACATGGAGATAACAATCTGGATAAAAAAGAGAAACATGGTTAAAACTTTATAGTTCACATCGATAACTAGCCATGTAAAGACGGCGGCGAGCATGAATAGAAGCACAATTAAAGAAACGGAGTTCTTTATACCCATCATAGATGGAAATGTCTTGTCTCCGACAATCACGTCTCCGACCACATCTCCTATGTCTTGCACCGTGTGTACAGCTAGACCCATGACATAAACGGGAAAAACAACAGTCAGGTAATCGGTAATACTTTTGTTCGCTAAGGTTAAGCCAACTATGAGTGGCAGAATTGCGGTATGCATTATCAGGATTGTAGCCTTTATCACTGGATATCGTTTAAGCCTAACTTTTGGCGCAGAGTAGAAATATCCAATCAGTAAATCAATTAGAAGAACACCAGCGGCCGAGCTGTTTATCGCACCAATTAGGATTAGTGTTGCCACTGACACAATCAGAGTTGCGGCTGAAAATAGTGAAGCCTCCTTTGGAGAAATTTGTCCCGATGGGAGAGGGAAATTATCTTTAGTAAAGTAATCTGATTTAATATCCATCAAGTTATTAAAACTGTTTAAAAATGCCGTAGATAAAAAAAAGAATAACGAAAATATCCATAAATCCAGTGGGCCTGTTCCAGTGACGGTCATGACTATAACACTCGCCATGAGTGTTGAGGTAAACAGCGAGAAGTATGATTTGGGAAGAGCCGCGAATCCACGTATCTTTTGAATAAAATGCTTATTCAATTTTTCCACTATTCTAGACCTTATATGCTTTAAAAGTGCATGTTTCGTTTCCAACCGCTTTACAGGCTATCTCAGAGCATTCAAATCGTCTTTTCAGACATACTGAAAGTACACCGACGACCACGCTAGAAACAAATTTGTCGCAAAAGGGCTCGTCGCTAACCACATCTTCGCATAGGTGGCAATTTCTCACCTCAAAAATCCAACTTTCTCCAGGGGATGTGATGAAATTTACATCCAACCCCCATCCCGCTTTAAGAGTAATCGATATTAGACTGGGAACGTGCTCGACGCTAAACGAGGTGTAGGGAGTTCCCTCTAGCCTCATTATGTATTCTAATGCCGTTTTTCTAGCAGAAAGTTCACCGAAATATCTTGTAGCAAACCTCACATCACGCCTAATTTCAGGCCTATCTTGGGCTAGCATTTCCACTATGTTTTTCATGGCTTCTAAAACTGCTAGGTGTGCGTCAAGCGGCACGGTCCTCACTCTTTTACCCAGGAACCCTTTGGACAGCGAAACCAACATTAATGAAAAACGCGTCGGCAAACGTAGCAATAATTTATTTTTGAATTTTAGCTGTTGCCGCCTCACATATTTTTTAGCAGGTTTTGTTTCCTCGATTTTTAATGTACCTGCCAATATCCATTCGACAATCTTGTCAATAACTTCTGGCCATCTGTCTGGGTAAAGGAGCTTGGCTTCTAAGAGCCGAATGTTGTCAAGCGACGTGAGCAAAGCATAATCCTCTACCGTAAAATTTTTTGGATCAACTTTCCCTAATGTGATTAATATTCTGTCCTCGTTTGATTCAAGTTGTTCCCTAAGCTGTTTGCGTGAAATCGGTTCCGCGGGGAAATCGCTGATCAATATATTCTCCCATTCTATTAGTAGTTGTCCTTCTTTGATTTCGTATCGTATGTTTTTGAGGTGGTGGGCTTGTGAGCAGGACCTTATTGGTGTGAAGTAGTAGAGGAACTGGTTGTTTTCTTTGACGACTTGTATTTCTATTACGGCGTCTACTATTGCTTTTGCTTTTTTCTCGAAGTCTGCGAAGGTGTTGCGTGGCAGGAGGTAGAACTCGAGGTTTCCGGCGTTGGCGACGTCTTTTTGCCACATCTCCAAAAGTTTCAGGACTTCCTCTCCGTTGTGGCGTATGAGCAGCTCGGGTAGATAGTTGTGGATGAATATTCTGTTTTTCTCTGTTCTTCTTTTCTGGTTCACGTTTATTGATAGGTCTTGCAGCGCCTCTATCGGGACGGGGACCTGTTTAGGCTCTGTCTGTGGATAACGTGTTGAAACAAGCTCTATAATTGATTGTTGATGTTTCTTCAAAAGTGTGCGTAGGAATGTTCGGGCCTCGCTGAAGGTCTCGTCGGTGACAAGCACCGTCATACCGTGCCTGAAGTAGACTATTCGGTCAAAGACTTGATGACCGGTCGGGAACAGCGTTTTCTCCAACTCGATGTTCTCCATTATACTGGTTATACTTGGCCGAAGGGTTTAAAAACGTTTTCAGCAGGCCCTAATAACCACCACTCCGCCCAGCATCTTCTCCCCAACCTCAACAGTATCGAAAAACGTCTTCAACAGGGATTTGAGCTCCTTATTCGTCGGCAGCCGTCTGTATGTTAGGTAGATTGCGGCTGCCTCAAGCCCTGTTTTCCCCAGTTTGAGGGCTGCTAAAAGAGGCGCCAGAAGAGCCCAGTAAACGCCTATCGCGATTCCTTTCAGGATGTTCGCAGGTTTGCCGAGGTCGACGACGAGGAGGCGGCCGCCTTTCCGCAATATTTTCCGTGTTTCCGAAAGAGCTTTGGCCATGTTGGCCGCGTCTCTTAGGGCGAACCCCATCAACACCGTGTCGAAGACCTCTTCTCTGAAAGGCATCTGCTCAAAAACAGCCACGACCTGATGCGAGATGTTTTGCGGCACTTTTTTCCGTGCCAGCATATGCATGCTGGGCAGGGGGTCAAGCATGACCACTTCGCCCCTCCAGTTCTGTGTCCTGAGCAGTGTCTCGGTGAAGACACCTGGTCCAGACCCCGCGTCAAGCACCCTGTCCAACAGACCTACGTTGCCGTCCAGACATTCAGCCCTGAGCCTAATGTCCGTGTTGAAGGAGATTGTTTTGTTCAACCTGTCGTACACGGGCGCCAGCTTCTCCAGAGACCTCATCACAAGCCTCCAATCCGGGCCGAGGCCATACTCCCTTCTCTGCATCTATTCTCTTAGGCTCTGTGGACAAATTTAAACGGTTGTTCGCGTAACCTGTTTTGTGGAGGAAACGGAGCTGGTGGAGAAGCTGCAGAAGGTCTTCGGCTTCAACAAGTATCAGGCGAAGGCCTACGTGGCGGTGTTACAGGGATACAGCAAGCCCGCGGATGTGGCGCGCAAATCAAAGATACCAATTACACGTGTGTATGATGTTTTGTCGAGTTTATGTGAAAACGGGTTTCTCACAAGAACCAGCGACGGATACCGTGTCACCGAGCCCGCCTCTGCCTTCACTTTTTGGCTTGAACGGGAGAGGGCGAGAATGGAGTCTCTGATGATGGAGAAGAAGAGAATGATGGAGCAAATTATTCCGACCGTCTCGAGGCTAAGGGAGCGGGGAACTGTTGAGAACGAGGCTGCTATTCTAAGGGGTCTTCAACCGGTTGTGGTTAAGTTGAGGGAAATGGTGGACTCGGGGACGAGGTTTGTTTTCGCGGTCAAAAAAGCGGTGAAACTGAAGGAGGAGTTTAAAAAAGTGGTCGCAGCTTTTCCCGAGAAAAAATTTCTCTTCATCCTACATCCCTCAGTGCAGATGAGTAAAGAGGATTATGAGTTTCTTGAGAGTATTGGCGCTGGGGTCTTTTTCAGCGAAGGGGTGTTGCTGGATGTTTTGGTGACCGACGGAGGTGAGGCTGTTATTGGTCTGCCTCTGGACGACGAGCCAGTGGTCGTCTGGGTGCGGGACAGGGGTTTTGCCTCTTCTCTTATGAGGTCTCTGGAGGCCCTCGTCGCTGGCTAGGGAGGTGGAGGAGGAGGCGGCGGAGGCTGTCCACCTGTCTGAGGTATCTGGAAAAAGGCGACCGCGAGGAGAACATATGCGACGAGCGACAAAATAAACCCAACAAGTATTATCGTCAGGATGGCGCCGAGGAAGAGAAGCAAGCCAGCTGTCCTGAAGAGTTTAACTCCTAGCACATCGCCCGTGAGATACAGTGATTTACGCAGGAAGAGTGCAGAAACTACGGCGAAAATCCACACCACAACCAAAGCCACAACAATGCCGGCGAGCAGTGAAAATAAATCACCTGAAACACCGTCACCAAATCCTCCGCTGAAGCCAAATCCACCGCCGATAGATGCAAAAAGCGCGGCTCCACCAAGAACCAACGCAACGACAGCGCCCACTATCCCTATGATGACGGCGTACAACGCGTTCTGAAAAATCGCCGGCTGCTGAACAGCGTCGGCCACGTACTTGAGCGCAAGCAAAACCAAGATGAAGCCAACGATGCTGAGAACCGTGCCAACGTTTGGAACGATTGCGAGAACAAGAAGAATAGAACCTATCCCCCCTATCATTCTTGCCTGATTTAAATCCGGCATGACATTCACGCTCGAGTTTTGTATATAAGCTTTTAACGGAAAGTCAATCGCTCAACCTTTCCATTATCATAGGCGATAATCAGCGTGTCGACGAGGCCCACGAAAACCCCGGATTCGACGACGCCTGGAATTCTTTTGAGAAAATTTTCCACTTTAGCTGGTTCATCTATTTCTCCAAAGTCTGCGTCGCCAATTAGGTTGCCGTTGTCTGATACTGTGGGGCCGTTTTTTGCCTGTGAGGTTCTCATCACCAGTTTGACCCCTTTTTCCCTGAGCTTGTTTTCGACAAACTTGTATGCGAAGGGGACGATTTCCAGAGGCACGGGCCTGCGTAGCTTCTCGACAAGCTTACCATGGTCTCCCACAAACACCCTGTTTCTCGACGCCGAGGCGAGAACCTTCTCCCTCAGCATAGCGCCGCCGCCGCCCTTAATCATCGCACCATCCCGCGTCACTTGGTCAAAGCTGTCGAGATAAACATCTGGACTAGGATGCTGGTCCAAGCTCGACACCGTAAGACCCAGCTCAATCGCCTCGTAGTAGCTTTGCCAAGAGGCTGGAATTATCGAGACCTTTTTCCCGGCTACAGCCAGCTCGGATAAAATCAGCGAAACAGTCGTACCGCTGCCCACACCCACCACAAAGCCGTCGTCCACATACTCCACCGCCTCCTTAGCCGCTCTTCTCTTCGCCTCCACCGAGAACACCCTCCACCTCCTTCTCAAGCATCTCAACATTCTTCTCCGTCTGCAAAATTATTGGAGAAAGACGTGTATCTGTTTGCGGCGGAATTTCAGAGCTGTTTATCACTATTGTTTGCTTAGGGGAAGGAGGCCTCGGCGCAGCCTTCAGAAGAATGTACACCAATGCAGCTATGGTGGTGGCGGCGAAGACAACCAGTAGAATGACAAGGTCCTCGTACAACCCGCTCCCGCTTTTCGGCGGCGGTGTTATAACTTTTGCGCATCGAGGTGATACGCATATTACTCAGGTCTGTGAACAAATGATGTGAAACATCTGGCCATAATGGGGTTCAAGAAAACCGGCAAAACTTTTCTCGCGACCAAGATTATCGAAGACCTAGTTGGAAACGGGTACCGTGTCGCGGCTGTGAAACATATTCATCACGAGTTCACAATCGATACAGAGGGCAAGGATACTTGGCGCATGGCCCGAAGCGGGGCCAGCATAGTTACCAGTATATCGCCGAATGAGATGGCCATCATTTTCCCTAGGCAGATGCATGACACAAATATCGATGACTTCCTTGGAAAAATTTTCCGTGAACATGGGATAGATGTGGTTGTTTACGAAGGGTTCGCCAAGCTTTATGGCAGGTCTCCGCATGTCTACAAAATTTTAACCGTTAGGAAAAGCGAGGACATAGGGTTGATTGAAGAAATTTCTCCGCCTGTTGTAGCCGTTTTTCGTTTGGAGAACACGTCGTTGCCGGAGAAGGGTGTTCCTGTGTATGGGCCTGAGCTTTCTCTGGATTTTTTCAACCACGTGAGGAGGTCTCTGGGTTTAGTGAAGTGAGGAGGTATGCGGGTTTGCGGGGTTATTCTCTCTGGAGGTGTTTCGAAAAGATTCGGAGGAGATAAGGCGCTTGCTCTTCTCAGTGGCGAGCCGCTGATTAGACACGTGGCAAAATCTCTTCACGAGGCTGTGGACGAGGTCTGGCTAAGCGTAAAGGATGACGAGAGAGGAGAGCAGTTGATGAAGGCCTGTGAACCATTTGTGAAAGGCTACATCGTCGACGAGTTTTCCGCAGGCCCTCTCTCGGGATTTTTGTCAGCAGCAAAGGTTCTCGGAGCCGACGTGATGGTGACCAGCCCAGCCGATGCACCTCGAATAAAGCCCACAACTTTCCAAAAACTTGTCGAAAAGTTTCTCAATCATTCCCCCGCCGTTGCCTCGGTTGTCTGGGGCAACGGTGCAGTGGAGACGCTCGTGCAGGTTTTGGCCGTCGAAGCTGTGAAAAATTATCTCGAGACCGTGTACGTTCAGAGAGCAGGTCTTCACAGGCCCTCGGACATGCTTAGAAGTGCGGGCAAGACGCTGCTCGTTGCCGGGTTTAACCTATCCTCAGACCCATACGAGTTCTCCAACATCAACACCCGTGAAGACCTTGTAGAGCCCAAACCCCGTGCATCCGGAGGAAACCGTGTGAGAGACGACCTTCTTCTCACCGAGAGCTCGCCTCACTTCCACCATGCCGCAGCAGCCGCCGCCGAAAAAAGGTTCAAGGAATCTGCGCAGGAATACATTAGTGAGGCCCTTGTTCTCCTCTCTTATGGAGTGGCTCACCTAGCTGGCCACGCTCTAATTGATGCCGCCAAAATGTTTGAGGCAGCCCAGTTATCCGAGGCCGCTTCACTCTGCTCAGGGATGGAGGCTTTTATTCGTCGAGACATGTTGTCGGGAATGCGTTAAATTGTGGAAAGTCGAGTCACTATACATGGGTAAAGTGTTGATGGTTGTCAGGATTTTGCCAAAGGATTCTGACACTGATTTGGATGAGCTGGCGAGGGCTGTGGAGTCAAAACTGCCTAAGGATGTGCGTGTAAGTGATAAGAGGGTTGAGGACATAGGGTTTGGGTTGAAGGCTCTCTTGATGGGTTTTCTGATGCCCGAGGTAGACGGAGTAGGCGAAGCGCTTGAACAATACCTCTCGACGGTGGAGCTTGTGGGCGAATACGATGTGCAGTCGGTGACACGCATCTAATGGTTGGAGTCCAGCACGCTGTTTAGCCTACGTAGAACGGTTAACTTTGTTTCATCACCCATCTTGGACGCCATCACGGCCTGTTTGATAAACTCGGCTGCCTCGAGCATGGCCGCTCTGTTGACTGGATAAGGTTTCCCGCTCTTTGTTCCGAACGCGTAGCTGAATTTGACCGGGTCTCGCCACGACACCTTTGAGCCATAAACAAGAGCAGCTATATAGGCCAACCCACGGAGGGTAGCGGCCCCCACACCCTGCGTCGTCAATAGCTCGTCGAAGCTTGACACGTTTTTCGCCCTTCTAATTGTTTCTTCGTCCAGTCTATTGGGCGGGGAGAGGTGCATCGGTATTGTGGGAAGTTCTTCGAATACGCTGGTGAGGGTGTGCTGTTTGCGGGCTAGTGCCTTGACTTGAGCAAGGTCTTGGTTAAGCCTGCTGGGCGGTGTGTCCTCCAGCATCTCCAGTATTGTCTGACGTGTCTCTGCTGATGTTGTGCTTGTCAGGTCGAGCACCACGTCCTCAACCGTTTCGCTCAAAATCTCTGTGTGAGGCTCCTCGACGCCGAGGCCGCGGTCGCTTGACCAGTGGTATCGTCTTGCAGTCTTGTTGACCGTGTTCATGCCTTGGTTGATGATGACCCATTGCCCGGATTCGGATACAACGGCGGCTTGGAAGTAGATGTCGTAGGAGTCTTGTAGCGCTGCGTTGTCCACCGATGTGGTGAGCCTCATGGCTCTGCGGATTTCCCCAACCTCTCTAACACCGATTTCAGCGAGCAGCTTGCCCGCCTCCAGCTGAGCCATCCGCATCTCAGCACCCTTTCCTCCCAGTACTCTGACGGGGATATCTGTCCCCATCAAACCATGGCTGAGAGCTTTCAGCGTCACAGTCGTCTGCCCACTTGTGTCCCATTCAAACCCCAGAGCGCAGGCGAGGCTGCTTAGCCAAAACGGGTCGGCGAACCTTCTAACAGCCTCTTCATAACCCACATGCATAGACAGCGCTCTCATAATCTCGCGGCCAAGCTCCACCATCTCCCTAAAATGCGGCACAGGCCCCTCAGTCAGCCAAAGCGTAGCCGTGCCGACGCGCTTCATCCAAAATATAATGAGCTTCGGCGTGAAGAAAAATTTTGTCAAGCGCAAGGGCCCTTATTTATAAGGGCTTTCCAGCGGCAGCCTTAACCCGCCCAGTTAATATTTAAGAGTGGGCAGTTTGAAGAAACCCTAGGTGCATAGAAAAATGGAGTACGTGTACGCGGCGCTGTTGCTTCACAAGGCTGGCAAGAAAATCGACGAAGAAGGCCTAAAGAGAGTTGTTGAAGCAGCGGGAATAACGCCTGACATGTCCAAGATAAAATCACTTTCCGCGGCCCTGGCAGAGATAAACATCGACGAGGTCCTGAAACAGGCGACGGCAGCACCTGTAGCCGTCGCAGCGGCTCCAGCCCCAGCCGCCGCAGCATCGAAGCCAGCAGAGGCACCCGCCGAGAAACCTAAGGAGGAGAAGCAGCAGGAAGAGGCTCTATCAGGGCTGAGCGCCCTCTTCGGATAACATCAAAAATTTTTTACCCATCCCATTTGTATTTTTTATCGGATGTCTTCCCTAATTGAAGCTATTGAAATCTGGAAAAGTTTCGGCAAAGTAGAGGCTGTTAGAGGCGTTTCTTTCAGGCTCGAGGCGGGGCAGGTTCATGGACTATTGGGCCCAAATGGCTCGGGAAAAACAACATCACTCAAATGCATAGTTGGACTTCTGAAACCAGACAAAGGAACAGTAACCATTTTCGGCGAAAAACCATCGGCCAACAACGGTTATAGGAGAAAGCTGGGATATGTCCCCGAAAACCCGTCCCTTCCAGACTACTTGACTGTTGAAGAGTTTCTGATTTTCTCAGCACGCCTGAAAGGACTTGTCGGTGACAGCGTGCGGAGCAGGGTTTCTGAACTGATGGAAGCTTATGCGCTTCACCAGGTTTCAGACAGACTCGTCTACGAGCTCTCGAAGGGTGTTAGACAGAGATTGGCAATAGCAGCTTCTCTTGTAAGCTCTCCCACTGTTTTAATCCTTGATGAGCCTTTTAACGGCCTTGACCCAGAGGCTCAGAAAATTACTAGGCTCTACATAAACGAGATCATAGAGGATGGAGGAGGCGTACTCATATCCACCCACCTGCTCGATTCGGCTGAGAAAATCTGTAACCATGTAACGATAATTGTCGACGGGAAAGTGTTGTGTTCCTCAAGCCTTTCGGAGCTTAAGTCAAAAAACGGCGGGGCTTCTCTCGAAGAAATCTTCCTCTCACTTATCCGGGTGAAAAAAGCTGCTAATTGAGATTTTTATCGTGAAGGTGAGGCAATTCGCCGGCTCTTTGGGAAGGTCTTTATCAAAAGCAGTTGCTCCTATGATGTTTTACATGCTTTACCTATTTGTTCTAATGTTGGTTTCTTTGACGCTGAGATTCTATGGCATAGTAACAGGCATGGACTTGGACGATTTTGTAAGGGCTTTGAAGCCCTTGGCAACCTCTGGTGTCTTGGCTGTGGGTGTGTTTCTCGGTTTGAAGGGGGGTGTAACGGCCTTGGGCTATGAGATAGACTACATTTTCACCTCGAATGTGCGGCCGAGAACCTATCTCTGGTCCGATTTTTTGTTTCAATTTATTTTCCTCAACGTATTCACCCTGCCGTCGATGTTGCTTATTGTAACGGTGCTCACTTACCCGCGTCATCTCATCCATTTGTTTAACTTTGTAATGATTGTTGAAGCGGCTGTTGTCTCGTCCATTTTGATATCTCACATGCTTGGCCTGTTACGTAATTGGTTGGGAAAGAGAGGTGTGATGGCTGTGGGCGGGGTGATGCTGATGCTAGTATTACTGCCGCTTTTGGATGTTTTTGCATCACTTCCATGGGTTAGCAGCTTTCCATATCCCACAAATCTGTTACTCGGTGTGACGGGGGGCGGCCTCAAAACCTCTGCGGCGTTTCTGCTAATAGGCGGGCTGCTTGCAGTGAATCTTTTCCTCTCCAGAAAGGTTGAATACGCTGGTTTGGCGCCGATACTAACCAACGTTTTCACAGACCCGCCGCGAAAATTGATCACATCTTTTAAACTTCCACAGCCTGTGGCGAGATTTTTGCTAATAAACGCCGCTGATAGGCCAACTGCTTTGCTTGTTAAAGCTCATTTGACGAGGTTCCTGCGAGACGGCAGTCTTTGGATAACAGCTTTTGTCCTGCTTTTACTTGTCTACGTTGGCACTGCTCTTCCAAGAGCGCTTGCGTTCACAGCACAGCCTGAGGCGATTTTCCTCACTATAGTCTCACTGTACACTCCGATGATACCGGCTCTCCTTTCATTTAACTGGCTTCTTACGGAGAAACATAACCTGTGGCTAGTTCAGCTCTCTGTTTACCGTGTCTCATCCTATTTTTACACATTACTGATAGCCTACACAATTGTTTCTTTAATTTTTTCATCTTTAATGGTGGCAGCTGTTCAGGTCTTCGGGGGGTTATTCGCTTTAACGTACTTGGATGTGTTGCTGTTTCTATGTTCAGCGGTTTTCGGCTCATTTCTCGCACTCGTGATATCTTCTTCGATAAAGCGTTTTTCCTCTCCCTTCTCTTTCACTTCGATTTTCATAGTTGTTCTCCCACTTCTTGGTTCGCAGCTGCTTAGTCTCCCGCTGCTAGTGTCGCGTCTTTTCGAGCCGATTGCGACTAATCCGCCCGCGTTTCTCCCCTATCTGGTAATGGGATATGTGTTGTTCGCTTTGGCTCTGGTCACCTATTCCACCAGGGATTTCTCCATTGAGCAGGCGTCTTAGAAATAGTTAAAACGGCGCCTTAAAAGTGGTCTTGTGGTGTCGATGCCTTGCCTTACGACGAGCACGAGTATAGGCTAGAGTTTTTTATACAAAACGGGTTTGTGAGGAATCGGTGCAGGGTTTGCGGCGAGTTTTTCTGGAGTCTTGACCCCGGCAGAGATGTATGCGGTGAATCTCCCTGCGTCGAATACAGTTTTCTCGAGAAAAAATACTGTTCAAAGCCTCTGTCGGTCAGAGAGGCTAGAGAGGGTTTCATAGAGTTTTTCGCGCAGAGAGGACACGCTCCGATAAAGCCGTACCCGATTGTGGCTCGCTGGCGTACAGACCTTTACTTGACCGATGCATCTATCGTCGATTTTCAGCCATGGGTCACCAACGGTATTGCGCCTCCGCCCGCCAACCCCTTGGTTATAAGCCAGCCATGCGCAAGGCTTGTAGACCTCGACAAGATAGGGCTCACCTTCGGCCGTCATCTCACGGTTTTTGAGATGGGTGGCCACCACGCCTTCAACTACCCCGATAAGAAAATCTACTGGAAGTCGGAGACAGCTGAGTATTGTCAAGAGTTTATGACAAGTGTTCTCGGCATCCCGGCCGATGAGCTGGTTTACAAGGAGTCGTGGTGGGCGGGAGGCGGCAACGAGGGGCCCTGTCTCGAGGTGATAGCGGGCGGGCTTGAGCTAGCTACCCTTGTCTTCATGCAGTTCAAAACCCTTGACGGCGAGAGAGCTGAGACACCGATAAAAACCGTTGACACAGGATACGGCATAGAGAGGTTGGCTTGGTTCTCTCAGCAGACACCGAGCGCTTTCGACGCCATATACGGCGAATTACTCGCCAAGGTGCGGGAGCTTATCCCCGTAAATAGACCTGATGAAGAGCTGCTGATCAAATACGCAAAGTATACAGGGCTGGTTAAACCGGGAGCTGATGCAACGGTCAGCGAGTTGAGGAGAAGAGTTGCGTCAATGGCCGGGATTAGCGTCGAAACAGTCAACGAGCAGATTGTTCCCTATGAAAAAGTTTACCAGGCCCTTGACTACAGCAAGGCGATAGCCTTCATAGTGGCTGAGGGGGTTGTGCCCAGCAACGTCAAAACAGGATACCTTGCACGGCTTCTCATACGCAGAGCTTACAGGCTGCTGAGAACGGTTGACGCCGAGGAGAAGCTTCTCGACCTCGTCGACCTGCAGATAAGTTACTGGGAGAAAGATTTTCCACATCTATCAGAGATGCGGGAAGAGGTTCTCGACATAGTTGGGCATGAGGTTAATAAGTTTAGGGAGACAATCAAACGCGGCACTGAAACTGTTCTGAGAGAACTGAGAGAAACCAAGGAAATCTCGGTTGAGAAACTCATACAATACTATGACGACAAGGGGTTGACGCCTGACATAGTGGCAGAGGCCGCCGCGAAGCAGGGTGTTAACGTCACTATTCCTGAAAACTTTTACGAGCTTGTGGCTTCACGGCATCTCCGCGAAAAACCCGTGAAAACCACTTCGCAGCACCAAATAGATGTCTCATCTTATCCCAAGACACGAAAACTCTACTATGAGCAGCCGAACAGCTACAGTTTCCGAGCGAAGGTTTTGGGTGTGGAAAACGGCTACGTCATACTTGATGCGACACTGTTTTATCCTGAGGGCGGCGGAGCGGTAGGCGACAGGGGTACGCTGGTTTGCCGCGACAAGGTATGCACAGTTGTTGACACTCAGATTTTAGACGACGTTGTTGTCCACCGGGTTGAGGGCCCTGTTCCCGATGTGGGTGAAGAGGTTGAGGGCTATGTCGACGCAGAGAGAAGACAGGCCATCGTCAGACATCACACCGCCACACACATTCTACTGGGAGCTGTCAGACGAGTCTTGGGCAAACATGCCTGGCAAGCGGGGGCGAGGAAAGAACCTGAAAAAGGTAGGCTAGATTTTTATCATCACAAGAGGCTGACGCTCGAGCAGATACGTGAAATCGAGAAATTGGCAAACAGGGTTGTGGCACGTCGCATACCTGTGAGAATAGAGTGGATGAATAGGAACGCGGCCGAGGAAACATACGGGTTCGGGCTCTACCAAGGGGGAGAGGTACCCCTCGGCGTCATAAGGGTTGTGGAGATACCGGGATGGGATGCCGAGGCATGTGGAGGAATACACTGCGAAAACACAGAAGACGTGGGGTTGATTAAGATTGTTTCGAGCGAGAGAATACAGGATGGGGTGGAGAGAATCGAGTTTGTGGCGGGGCCAGCCAACCTACATCGCTATCAAGACATGGAGACCATGCTGCATGAGGTTGCGGAAAAACTTCAGGCACCGGTCGAAGACATCCCGAAGAAAATAGCCGAACTCGACGAAAACCTACGCATCCTCAGAAAAACAGTCAAAACACTTTCGGAGAAACTAATTGTTTACAGGGCAGCGGAGATAAGGAGCGTCGGCATATCGGTCGACAGACTTCTTCTCTACATCTCCGAAGAAGAATATGATGATGAGGAATACTTGATTAAACTGGCGGCCGAGATTGTGAAGATAGAGAAGCCTGCCGTTGCTTTGGCATATGCGGGAACTCCTTCGGCTAAAGTGGTGGCGGTCGCTAATGACAAGGCTGTTGAGGCTGGTGTAAACGTGGGAGAGGTTTTGAGAAGGTTTCTGCAGCTTGCGGGAGGTGGGGGAGGGGGAAGCAGAACACTCGGCAGAGGCGCTGCACCAACTGAGACGCTGGTCTCCAACTTGCCGGAGCTAAGCAACCTACTCAGAAACACCCGCGGCCCGCGCTAAAGCATTTGACTCTGCCAAGGCCTTGGCAAAGATTGTCGGCAGTGTCTCCCTTGTGTAGAACCCTGCCTCTGTCGCGAGTGCCTTGGCGTGTGTTTCGGCTCGTATCAGCAGCTGTGGCAGTGTTTCCCTCGTTATGTAGGATATGTTGACCGCGAATGCGAGTGCAAGCGAGGCCGCTGACGCGATTTCTTGCCCAATCTTGACAGGGTCTATTACAAGGTCCTCCGCCTTTAGGATGACGCCTTCCTCGTAAGCGCTTATCAGGTTAACGCCTCTTAGAACAGCTTTGATGTCGAGTTTAACCAGCAGGCTTGCAAGCAGCTGGGATATCTCCTCACCCTTCTTAGCCACGAGCGTGTCCTTGGCTATCCAAACCTGTCCCCCCTCTATCCTCGTCGGTATCCTGAGTTTGCCGAAGTCGCTCAGAATTGGGCCCGGCGGAAGACCTGTGTTTGTTTCAGGCACCCAGATGTCGAAGTCCGCTTTCTCCCCGGCTTTGGCATGCATGGGAACCTTGTTCTTCTCCAGCGTTAACGCGAGCTGGAAACTGTTGACGCTGCTGAAGATGAAGCCCACGGGAACTTTGATGTTTTCCACGAGTTTCTCCAACTCAGGTTTCCCCGCGAGCCTGCATGCTTTCACGAACAAGGTCCTCTTGAGCACTCTTATTTCACATAATCCGCGGAGCTTTTTCCTCATCTCATGTATGGTGTTGGCTCTGGTGCTTCTCAGGTCAAAGACCGCGACAACAGGATATTTCTTGATAAGCTCAGCTACCTCCTCAACGAGTCTAGCCTTCTTCACTAAACTTGGCCGTGTAACCACGGTGGACATGGCTTCAACTCTCCCCGCTGGCGGCTCCAAAGCTGCGGTGATTAATCAATTTATTCATCAAAACTCCACCTTCACCGGCTTGCCCATCGTGGTCTTGACATACACGCTGGCGATGTTTCTCCTCTTTTTCTCAAGCTTCTCAACCACCCTGTTCAACACTGTTTCCAAGTTTTCGGCTATTTTTTCATCAGGGTCTTCCTCCACCCCAACTATGCACGCGACCTGCGGTGATTTCCTCAAAGTAGCTACAACACTGTTCTCGTATCTTTTCACAAGCTTCTGAATATCGCTGCCGGGTGGAATAGGTATAGGTGTCTTTCCCCTTGCGCCGAGAGCTGCTCCGAGAACTCTCGCAGCCAACCCCACCAGAGCAGGCTCCACTAGGACGAAATCATACTCGGACGCAATCTTCTTCGCCTCTTTCTTCCTGCCCACAAGAGCCTCCAGCTCCTCTTTCTGGATAACCCGGGCAACACCCGGGGTCTTAGATGCCTCGAGAGCGAGATTTCCCGAGGCGATGACCAGGATTTTTCTCCGTTTTCTTCCTAGGTCGTTGGGAAGCTCAATAACCTCAGAAAACCTGTTCTGCGGCTTAGTAAGGTCCACGCCTGTGACGTTGATCACCAGCTCGACCGATTGCTTAAACTTCGTGTTCTTCTTGTTTTGCTTAGCTTTTTTGACTGCTTCAGCTGTCTTGGCTAACTCGGAACGCATCAATTCTGTTCACCCAGTAGATTGTCGTATTTTCCCTGTTCGACAAGCTTGATTACCTCTTTGGGGTTTTTGCCGTCAACTTTTATACCCATGCTGACGCATGAGCCGAGTATTTCTTTGACAGCGGCTTTGAGCGTCTTGGACCTCATGTCTTGAAGCTTCTTCTCGGCAATCTTCACGATTTCTGTGAACTTGAGGTCGCTCACGTAATCACGTCCCGCGGTCCCGCTTCCCTTCTGCACACCCGCCGCGCTGGAGAGAAGAGCCGAGGTGCTAGGCGTACCAACCCTTATCTCAAACTTCTTAGTATCTGTGTCGACCACCACCTCAATCGGGACTCGCATACCGTTAAACGACTGTGTAAGCCTGTTAGCCTCCTCGGCTACGGCCATCACATTCAGCCCTAGAGGCCCTAGGGCTGGTCCCAGCGGAGGGCCTGCCGTGACTTTGCCGCCTTCTACGAGGAAGCGGAAGGTTTTTTCACCCATGTCTAGACCTTTCCCCTACTGGCTATTCTTAAACCTACGTCTTGTCTATGGGGCGGACGGCGTCTATTGAGACGGATATTGGGAGCTGGAAAGCCGCCTCTTTCAGCTCAAGCGTGACCTCGCGCCTCGACTTCTCAACCCTGATGACTTTGCCGACGATGCCTTTCAATGGGCCGGAGACAATCTCAACCATCTGCCCAGCCGCCAAAACCTCAATCAAAGGTTTCTCAACCAAGTGCGATGCGATGGTCTCCAGCTTCACAGGCATCGGCGGCCTCGCCTTCACATGCCTAACATTCTGCAGCGCGTCGGCGATAACCTCTTTCGAAGTCGCCTCAACAAACACGTAGCCCTTTAAGGCTGGAAGAATGAATATTGACGCAATCGCAGGCTTCTCAATCAGCTTGAAGAGAGGCAGCCGGGCATCATCTCTCCACTCCCCCTGCTCAAAAACCTTGAACCGTACATCCTCTTTCTCACCTTCTCCTAGAAACAAGTTATAGCCGCCCGCCTCCTCGACTGTTTTGAAAATCTTCAGAGCATAGGATGTGCCGCGCCTCAGTTTAACAGGTGAGCGGAAAACTATCTCAGCCCAACCGTCTGTTTTGAGAAGTAGAGGGTCGTAGCTTCCCTCGCCAAGGGGCTCTGAACCGAACCCTGTTTCATCACTGTACTCGACTAACATGGAGCGGAGGGGCTCGGTTGGCTCGCCAGCCTTGGATATGTACACCGCCACCTTCTCCAACATGGTTGTTTTCGGGGAAACGAAAATCACAGCCACATGAGTTTTGTCGCTTATCGCTACTGTTCCCACCGATTCTCCGACAAAGTCGAGGAAAATGCCGTGGAACCTTGCCTCGAGAACGTTGGCCACCGTCCTCTCCTGCCCAACCGTTGTCTTAACCGCGAAATACTTCATCCCAGCCGTGCTCAACCTGTCCACTCTAAGGCTTCGCCGGTAATAAAAACCTGCGTCAAGCAGGCTGGAAAGCTATAGCCAGAAACCGTATAATAAAGGCCAGAACACCTATGATGCCCAGCCCCAGCAAAGTAATTCTCAACGTTATGGAATATTCTTTCCAAGTGGGTTTCTTCGCCATTTTCAAGGTTGTCAACGCCGATTTGAAGAAGCTCGATATCCCCACGTCTCTTCAGCGGTTCCCCCGCCTATTTAACCCTGCCTCGGAGCAGGTAGGCGAGAAGCGATGCCTCGGTGTGCATCCTGTTCTCGGCTTGGTCATATATCACGGATTGGGGGCCATAGGCTACCTCGGGTGTGACTTCTTCGCCGAGGTGCATGGGCATGCAGTGCATGAACTTGGCGGTTGGTTTTGCATGCGACATCAAAGAGGCGTTGACCTGATAGGTTGGCAGGAATTCTGCTAGTTTCCTGTTCCGCTCCGCCTCCTGACCCATCGAGACGAAGACATCTGTGTAGACAAAGTCGGCGTCTCTGACGGCTTCTCTCGGGTCATCTGTCAAAATGACGCTGGCCCCCGTCTCTTCAGCAACTTTGAGGGCTTTCTTCACCTCCTCCTCGGGCGGCCTGTATGATGGTGGAGTAGCAACGGCTATGTCTACGCCCGCGGCCGCACAAACCTGCATAAGCGAGACGCATACGTTGTTTCCGTCGCCGATGAAAGCCACTTTCGACTGATACGGTTTCTTCGAATACATGTAGATGGTCATGAGGTCGGCCAAAGCCTGACATGGATGATGTTTGTCGCTGAGCGCGTTAATTACGGGTATGCGGCCGTTTTTAGCCAGCTCCACCAAGTCGCCGTGGCCGAATACACGCGCCACTATGCAGTCAACGTATCTCGCCAGAACCTTGCCAGTGTCCTCAACAGACTCGCCGCGGCCCAGCTGAAGCTCGCCCCAGCCTAGATACATCGACTCACCGCCCAGCTTAGCCACCGCAGCCTGAAAAGATACACGCGTCCTAGTAGAAGGCTTCTGGAACACGAGAACAACCGTTTTGTCCCGTAGAGGTCTTGTCCTAGGGTATCCACGCTTCCGCCAACGCAGCGCAGCAGAAACTATCACGTCTATTTCTTTAGGCTTCAGGTCGCCGACCTCAAGAAAATGCCGCATCTTCACCACACCCTCATCGCTGCAGAGTCTGATTTTAACTTGAAACGATAAGGCAATAAGCAGGTGCAGACAGATTCTTCTGTCTCCGAGATGAGCGAAGCAATCGATGACGCTAAAATCTTCAAATCACTGGCTTCACCTAACAGGCTTAGCATCCTCAGAAAGCTGGAGAAAAGCCCGCTGAATTACACGGAGTTGATGCATGTCCTTGGAATGAATAAGAAAAGCGACGCTGGAAAGTTTGCACATCATCTAAAGATGCTCTATGCAGCGGGCTTGATAACACTCAACCGTCAGACCAAAAATTATGAGTTGACTACGAAGGGTGTGCAGGTTCTGAAAATCCTGAGCGAGATAAGGTCAAGCATCTCGCAGAGGATAAAGGTTAGGAGGTCGGACATGGTTCTCGAAGATTTTGACAGAAACAAGATTACGAGAGTCCTTGTTGAGGAGGCTTCTATGCCTCCGAAAACCGCGGATAAGATTGTTAAATTGTTTGAAGAAAAACTTGAGGAGCTTAAGCTTGGTGAGCTCTCCGCTCCCCTGATACGTGAGATGGTCAACGCGTTACTTGTCGAGCATGGGTTGATGGAGCATAGGAATAAGCTGGCTAGGCTGGGGATGCCTATTGCTGATGTGGATAAGCTGCTTAGCGAGAACCATCGTCAGAGAAATTTTATGTCTTTGATGACCACGGCCTCTGGAGCGGTTTTCAGGGAATATGTTTTTCACAAAATTCTGCCGAGTGAGGCCGCTCGACTTTACTTGGTTGGCGCGGTTGATTTCGAGGGCTTGGAAACGTGGGGGTTTAGTGTCTATTCGCGTCTATACACGCCGGATATGTTGAGAACTGTTCTCTGCGAGGTTGGTGGTGTTGAGGCTGAGGTTGTTTTGCGGGACCCTGACATAGATGAAAACATGTTGATGCTTTTGTTTGACTCTGTTCAGGTGTTTGGGAGAAGGCTATCTGTTTTCTACTCTGAGCCGCGGGGGAACATGTATAACCGGTTGGCTGAGGCGCGAATTAGCGCTACTCTGCCTTTTGACAAAAGCGTCGCAAGGTTGGCCGGTGATGTTTTGCTTGTTTTGGCTCACGGAGTAGTTTCCTCGGAGGGGCATCCATTTGGCGAGGCGGGGATTATCTCCGCAAAGGCCTCCATCAACATGGTGAATCTCTTCCTCAAGTGCGGAGGTTCTGAGAGAAAATTCTGGGACATGTTGCGGGAGATTGTGGAAATTGTTGCCGCCGCATTCTCCGCTAAAAAACGGTTTCTTCAACGTTTCTGGCCCGGGGAAGAGGGTTCATGCGTTTTGTCTCCTGTGGGTGTTGAGCAGCTTGTTGCCAAGCAGGGCTTTGGCAGGGTTGAGCTGGTGAAGAAGGTTGCTCAGGAATGTAGCGGCGTGGACGAGGATGTTGTGGTTCTTCTGGGAAGCAGGGCAAGTAGGAGAGCGGCTGAAAGGATGAAGAGGCTTGACGAATTGTCTCTTGGTGTGCGTGAGGTTGAGCGGATAACCGGCGATGCGCCATATTCCTTTGACGTTGCCTCGTCTTCGTCACGTGAAGTCCGTGAGCTGGCTCGGTTTTTCACAGGTGGGCTGGTCGCAAAAATGGATTTTAAAATGGCTGAGGATTTGCTGGACCTGCGTCCGCTTGTCGTCTTATCTTCTTGAGCGGAGTAGTAGAATGGCTTTGGCTAGGTCTCCTCCCGAGTCGAGAAGCGCTTTCTTCGCCTCCTCCTCTGACACGCCTGTCTGAGCCATCACCAGCGAAACATCTTCCTCCGTCGGCTCGTAAACGGGCTTCGTCTCCTCAGCCTGCGCCGCCACCTCCTCCCCGCCTATTATCTGAAAAATTTTCTCGCCGCCTGTTTTCACGGCGTAGACCAGCGGCCCCTTCAGCGTAATCACACGCTCACCCAGCTTGATTACAACCTCCTCGGCCTGTCCCATTTCCTCCACGTTGAGGCCGAGGCTTTTCAACATTCTCTCCTGTGCACGTCTCATCTCACGGGGACTGAGCCTTTTCAAAGCAGCATATCCCCCGCTGAACCAGGTTTAAACCTTATGCCTAACCTTCACAACCGCTCCACGGCGAAGCTCAGCCATCTCAACTCCCGCGACCACAGCTTTGCCAACCCCGATAAGCCGATTATCCTCGTCAACCACAAGCACCTCCATGCCCGGCACAATTGATGCATCGGCTTCGACCACGTGTTCAGCTGAGACGTCGTAGCCCGCGGCCACTTTTTCAGCGCCTTCGCGGCCGACCACAACCCTGTTCCCGCCCTTCTCGAGAAGTGCATTCAACCGCTGAGCGCCGGAAACTGTTAGCGTCAGCCACCCATCCATGGCCCTTATGGTTGCTATGCATTTGCCGTCTAGCCAGATTCGCCGAGGCCTACCTGTTGAAGGCGAAACCTCCACTACGCATCCATCGGGGAAAAACAGCTCACCAGCTACACCAAACTGGAAAAACGCCAGCTGCCTAACCTGACGCAACAGAAACTCTTCAAACGACATGAAACTCAGCCGCCAGCCTCTTAATCTTCTCGGCAAGCTGAAGAGGTGTTTCGCACTCGATTTCATAGCCGGAGCTGTTGTACTCAATCTTCAAAATGTTGCAGAACTGTTTAATCTCGTTGAGCAGTGATGGTGTTGTTTGCCCATTCTCCAGCTGGGCTCTTACACGTATGTAGCCTCCCATCATGTCCGCCACAGATTCCTCCAGTGTGTCAAGCCCCTGCCCAGTCCAAGCGGACACGGCGACGTAGCGAAACTCGGGGTTTATGCTCTCAATTTTTTCTTGGTAATCGCTCGCGGCGTCTATCTTGTTGAACACAACCAGTATAGGCACGTTCTTCACACCCACTTCGTCGAGCACGTTTAAACAGGTGTTTAGCTTTGACTCGACCACGGACTTTTCCTCGCTGATGTCCACGACGAGTAGCAGGAGGTCGGCGTAGATGAACTCGCTTAGCGTGGAGTGGAAGGATTCAACCAGTAGGTGTGGCAGGTTTTTGATGAAACCTACTGTGTCGCTTAAGTAGGCTTTTCTTCCTCTGAACTTCACTATCCGCGCGGTTGTCGATAATGTGGTGAAGAGCTGGGGGCCCGCTGGATGCTCTTCCCCGGAAAACCTGTTGAACAGCGTTGTTTTGCCAGCGTTTGTGTAACCCGTTAACGCCACGGTTGGAAGCCCTCCCTCCAACCTCCTCTGCCTCACAAGGTTCTTCCTCATCCTAATCTGCTTAAGCTTCTGCTTGATGGTTGATATTCGTCTGAAAACCTCGTTGTAGTAGACATCGGCCTCATATGCTCCCAGTCCGTGGAAACCCGGCTGCTCACCCTTCTTCGCGAGTCGCACCTTCTCCTTAGCCCTCGACAACTCGTACTGAAGCTCAGCCAGCTTGATCTGGAGCTTCGCCTCGGTTGAGGCGGCTCGGCGTGCGAAGGTTTCGAGGATGAGCTGCGTCCTCGTAATCACAGGTATCGAGAGGGCTTTGGCGAGGTTGTACTCCTGGACAGGCTTCAGCTCATTTTCCGTAACAATTTTCTCAATTTTGAGAGACTTGACAGCGCGCCGCAGCTCCTCAACCTTACCGGGGCCAATCATGTATTTGCTGTGCGGAGGTCTCCTTTGAACCAGCTTATAGACGGGCGTGTAGCCCGCGGACCTGCACAACTCCTCCAGCTCATCCAAGTTGTATTCTGCCCAGTCGTCAAGCCTCTGCACAAGCGCAACCTTCAAACCATTGCCTTCAACCTTCTCTATGAATAGGCAGCTTATTTAGGTTAGAGCTTGGCGAGAAAATCTTCCCAAATCTGCTCATCCTCAACCTCGTCCTCGAGAAGCTCCTCGAAAAGCTCATGGGTTACAACATCGGTCACACGATATTTCTCAACCATTTCGCTGTAGAATTTGATGGCGCATGCTTCCGCCTTCAAAATGTCCTTTATCAACTGCTCGTAGTTGGTTGGGTCTTCGGGTGGAGGAATGTAGCCGCATCCGCTTGTGGCCAATAGTTTTTCAAAATGGAGGACAGGTTTTCCCCCCAGCTGGATTATTCTCTTAGCCAGTTTCTCGGCGTGTTTGAGCTCGTGCTGGGACATCTTCATCAAAACCGGCCTGAACGTGTCGGCGTCGACGCCCTTCAAACTCACCGCGGCTACCCAGTACTGGTAATGTGCAAGCCACTCATCGGCATAGGCTTTGAGAAGGTCGGATACGACCTCATCGATAGGGGCCTTCACTACCGCTTTACCCTGCTTACCCATAACACCATAGGCTGGGCGGAGGCTCTTAAGTGTTGTTATGTCTCGCGGAAATACATGTTCCGTTGGCAGGCTGGTTTAAATACGGTGAGTTCGCGAGTCTAGCTGGGCTTGAGGATTCTGGGTCTGCATGTGGATTTTGTCGAGTATCGTCCCGTGAAGAAGGAGTCGACGGTTGTGGAGGAGGCTTCGCCTGAGCCTGTGAGGATTGAGGATGCTTATGTGTTGCTGACCTCTGTCGAGCCCGAGGATGATGAACGTGTTGCCGAGGCCGCTGTGGCTGATGCGGTGGAGTTTATGACGCGTCTTAAGATTCCGAGGCTTGTTATCTATCCCTTTGCTCATCTCTCCCGCGAGTTGGCGAGGCCTGAGCACGCTGTGGAGATTCTTGCTCTGATGGAGAAAATAGCAAAGGAACGTGGTGTCGAGGTCCACCGGTCTCCTTTCGGCTGGAACAAAGCCCTCGCCTTATCCATTAAGGGCCATCCACTCGCGGAGCGTTCAAGGGTCTTCAGCCAAGCCACCCTACAGCAGAAGCAGACCACCTCGGTGGAGAAGAGCTACATGGTTTTGACACCCGATGGCGAGCTTCTCAAACCCGAAGAAGCATTGGCCGATTTACCCAATGGCTTAGCTGTGCTTGTCGAGAAGGAGGCTCTCGGCAAAGGCTTAAACGAGGTGTCGGAGCCTGAGCACGGCAAGGTTTTGAAGAGGCTGGGTATCGACTGGGAGGAGCTATCAGACAGCGGCCACATGCACTACGGCCCCGAGGGAACAATCGTTTACGACCTGATATCAGACTATGCGTCGAAAATCGTGAGAGAGCTCGGGTTCCCAGTCTATTTTGTCAAAGGCACGAACCTCTTCAGCCTCGAGAGCAGACCCATTCGTGAACACGCCAGCCTCTTCGGCCAAAGGATGTACAGGGTTGAGGTGGACGGCAGGCCCTATGTGATGCGTTACGCGGCATGTTTTCAGCAGTTTGCTTTGGCGCGAAACTGGGTAATCAGCTACAGGAGTCTACCGTTTGGAATGTTTGAGGTCGCTGACAGCTACAGGCTGGAGCAAAGGGGAGAGCTTGTCCTCGGGTTCAGGCTTCGGAAAATGTCTATGCCCGACCTACACGTCTTCTGCCGCGACATCCCAGAAGCCCTCCAGATGGTCGAGAAAATACATGACAAGATTTACAGGGAAATCGAAAAACTCGGCCGCGACTACTACTCTCTGTATAACCTTACCTCGAGAAAGTTCTTTGAAGAAAACCGAGGCTTCTTCCAAAAACTGCTCAAAAGAGAGAGGAAACCTGTCCTACTGTCCTTCTACCCAGAAAACAGCTCCTACTACTGGGTGCTGAACATTGAGTACCACATCATAGACAAGTTTGGACGACCACGTGAAATAGGCACGGTGCAGATAGATGTGGGAAACGCTGAGAGATTCGGCATCACCTACGTAGACAAGGACGGAGAAAAGAAGTATCCAGTTATTCTGCATTCGGCTTTGATAGGCACCGTGGAAAGATACCTATACGCGGTCGTTGACACAGCTCTGGGCAAGACTCCCCCAACCCTGCCAACCTGGCTTTGCCCAACCCAGCTTCGCATATTGCCGCTCAACGAGAAATACAACAAACGCGCCGTCCAGCTTGCCGAAAAAATCACACAATACGGCATTCGTGTGGACGTAGACGACAGACCCGAGACACTCGCCAAGAAAGTTTACGAGGCGGAGACAAGCTGGATACCATATGTCGCAACACTTGGGCCGAAAGAGGCCAAGAAGGGAACACTGGCTCTACGCATCAGAGGAAGGAAAGAAGTCAAGCAGATGCGTCTTCAGCCGCTTGTCAAACTGATTCAGAAAGAGACCAAGGACTATCCTTTCAGGCCTCTTACGCTGCCGCTAGAGCTTTCAAAGCGGCCCAAATACAGCCCGTGATGCAACCGAGAAGCTAAATCCATCCAAGGAATAGATATATCATGCCCTCGACCGGTCTCGACCCCCACCGCATCAGACAAGATTTCCCCATCTTCCAAAACAACAAAAACCTCATCTATCTCGACAGCACCGCGACAAGCCAAAAACCCGTCCAAGTAATCGAGGCCGTGGCAGAGTTTTACAGGAAGATGAACGCCAACGTACACCGAGGAGTTTATGAGATTAGCGTCGAGGCCACGGAAGCATATGAAAACGCTAGAAAAAAGGTGGCCGAGTTTATCGGCGCACGCAGTAGCAGGGAAATTGTTTTCGTCCGAAACACAACCGAGGCGCTTAACCTAGCAGCCTACAGCCTCGGGCTGCACAGGGTTAAGCCCGGGGGAAAAATTGTCCTGACCATGATGGAGCATCACAGCAACATCGTGCCTTGGCAGCTTATCGCCAAAATCAACCGCCTCAAAACAGAGTACATCCCTTTTGATGACCAGGGCTATCTCGACCTATCCGATGCTGACAAGAAGCTGAAGGACGCCGACATCTTCAGCTTCACCCATGCCTCAAACGTTCTGGGGACGATAAACGACGCTAAAATGCTCTGCCGCATGGCCCATGAACATGGTGCTTTGGCGATAGTTGACGCGGCTCAGTCGGTTCCCCACATGCCTGTCAATGTGCAGGAGATGGGCTGCGACTTGTTGGCTTTCAGCGGCCACAAGATGCTTGGCCCAACGGGCATCGGTGTTTTGTATGGGCGCCGTGAGCTGCTGGAGGAGATGGAGCCTTTTCAGGGTGGGGGCGAGATGATTAAAGAGGTCCATCTCGACCATAGTCTGTGGAATGATGTGCCGTGGAAGTTTGAGGCGGGTACACCGAACATAGCTGGTGCTGTTGGGCTAGGTGCGGCCATTGATTATCTAAGGGGAATAGGTATGGAGAATGTGCGGGAGCATGAACATCGGTTGACCGCAAAGGCTTTGGAAATATTGTCCGAGATTAGGCATGCGAAGATCTATGGCCCGGAAAACCCGCTTCACCGATGTGGACTGGTCTCCTTCAACCTCGCCGACATACATCCACACGACCTCGCAACCTACCTCGACAAACACGGTATCTGCGTAAGGGCCGGACACCACTGCGCCATGCCAATCCACACACACCTCGGAATATCCGCAACAACACGCGCAAGCTTCTACATCTACAACACAGAGGAGGAGCTGGAAGTCTTCAGAGACGCTTTGCTGCAGGCTTTGAAGACTTTCCGCATCCAATAGAGATTAAATATCCCAGGTTACAAGTTTATCTCGACATAGTTTGAAGGTAGTTGTTGTTGGAGCGGGTGTTATGGGTCACGGTATCGCAGAGGTGGCTGCTTTAGCTGGTTTTGATGTTGTGATGGTGGATGTTGCGGAGGAGTTTTTGGCGAAGGGGCTGGAGAAGATAAGGTGGAGCTTGGAGAAGTTTGTGGAGAAGAAAAGAATTACGAAGGAGGCTGCTGATGCGGCGATTGCCAGAATAAGGACATCAACCAATCTGGCTGAAGCGGTTGTCGACAGCGACTTGGTTATCGAGGCAGCTCCTGAAGACATCAAGATAAAGAAAAACATCTTCCAACTGTTGAGCCAAAACGCTCCCGCCCACGCGATTCTCGCTACAAACACCAGCACATTACCGATAACTGAGATAGCCTCCGCCACAAACAGACCTGAGAAAGTAGTGGGCATGCATTTCTTCAACCCACCGCCACTCATGCCGTTGCTCGAAGTCATAGCAGGTGAAAAAACTTCTCAGGAGACTTTGGACAAGGCTGTCGAGATAGGGAAAAAGATGGGGAAAACAGTCGTCATATGTAGGAAGGATGTGCCGGGTTTCATCGTGAACCGGATACTGACGCCTCTTCTCAACCACAGCTGCCAACTCGTTGAAGAAGGTGTCTACTCCGTTGTGGAAATTGACTCGGCCCTCCGCTATCGCCTCGGCCTACCGATGGGAGCGTTTGAGCTCGCCGACTACACAGGAATAGACGTCATCGTCTTAGCCAGCAAATCCATCAAGGAGAGAGACCCCAACACGCCGCCCGTATGTTCGCAGTTCCAGAGACTATATGAGAAAGGAAACTATGGGCTGAAGAGCGGTAAAGGCTTTTACGAGTACCGGGGAGGGGCGTATGAGAGGCCGAGCATTCCGCGTGAAGCTGGTGAAAAGGTTGACTTGGTGGAGTTGATGGCTCCGGCGATAAACTCGGCCGCTTGGATTGTCCGCAACGGTGTAGCTTCGCTTGAGGATGTTGAAACAGGTGTGAAGCTTGGCCTAGGCTGGCCTAAGGGTGTTTTCCAATATGCTGATGAGCTGGGCCTCGACAAAGTGGCCGCGGCGTTGACAAAAGCGGCGGAGCGCTATGGAGATTTCTACAAGCCAGATCCCCTAATCATGGAGCTGGTTAATCAAGGCAAACTCGGCGTCAAGACTGGCGCCGGGTTCTATGCATACGCAGCTGCTGAAACAGGCTACTCCGAGATATTGGTGGAGAGAAAACCCCCTGTGACAAAAATCATCCTAAACCGGCCTCATCGACTCAACACAATTACTCCTAAAATGATAGAGGAGTTGACGGATGCTTTGCTGAAGGCTTGGAGCGATAGAGAGACACGGGTCGTGGTTCTACGGGGAGCTGGTGAGAGAGCTTTTTCAGCCGGCGCCGACGTAACAGCCTTCACCGAAATCAAGACGAGGCAGGATGCGGAAAAGTTTCTAAGAGCTTTCCAAGAGTTGATGAACATCTTGGAGTCTATGCCCAAGCCGGTGATAGCGGCCATAGACGGCTACGCCCTCGGCGGAGGATGCGAGCTTATCATGGGATGCGACATCAGAATAGCGACTGATAGGTCTGAGTTTGGCCAACCCGAGATAAACCTTGGACTCATACCTGGCGCTGGTGGGACACAGAGGCTGCCGAGGCTGATAGGCGTCGCCAGGGCCCTTGAGCTAACGTTGCTCGGAAACCGCATATCAGCGGAAGAAGCGTACAGGATTGGTTTGGTGAACAAGGTTGTCAAGCCGGAGAACCTTGAGCAGGAGGTTCAGACCCTTGCTGAGAAGCTTGCTTCACAGCCGCCGCTCGCGGTGAGAGCCGTCAAACAGCTCATCTACATGACCCGTGAAGCACCCTTGAGCAAGGGGCTAGCCATGGAGAGAATGTTTTTCGCCGACCTATTATTCACCAAAGACTTCATGGAGGGGATATCGGCTTTCTTCGCCAAACGTAAGCCAGAGTTTAAGGGAGAATAATCAAGGCTTTATCCTGCTGCGGCGCCAGCTTCTTCTTCTGTTGGATGAGCGGACTCGGCGGCGTGTCTTGGCAACCACCCACGCGGGCGTCGGCCAAGCGCGTCGCATCTCCTTAGCCAACCTCTTCTTCACAGGAAGTGTCTTAACCATGCAACGCAACCGTAGAAGCTGCATATCAACCTATCTGTAGCCAAGCCTTTAATCCACGCATCGATTGGAAAAGACGATGGCTTACGAGAGGCTTGTGCGAAAGCTTACACATGAAAACCTTTGGCTCTACATCCTCACCCTGCTCAGCAAAAGGCCACTTTATGGATACGAAATCAGAGCCTTGATAGAGAAAGAATTCGGCTTCAAACCTGGAGAAGTAACATCCTACGTTGTGCTCTATAGACTAGAGAGAGCGGGCTTAATCAAGGTAGTGGAGGAGTCGAGAAGCAGCAGAGGCCCCTCTCGCCGATACTATACTCTGACACCCAAGGGCAAGGATACCTTGAAGAAAGCAAAGACGTTTTTAGAAGAACTGGTTTCGCGGCTGGCCTGAACTATTTTATGAGCGTAAAGTATTTAGAGCTCCCAAACACTTAGCAAATATGCCCAAGATTAAGGCGGCCATAATTGGTGTCGGTAACTGTGCTTCGGCGCTTGTGCAGGGGGTGTATTTTTACAAGGACGTGGACGACAACACCTTTGTTCCGGGCCTCATGCATCCACGGCTCGGCGGATACCATGTGGGCGACATCGAGTTTGTCGCAGCCTTTGACATCGACAAGAACAAGGTTGGGCTGGACCTCTCCCAAGCCATTTTCCAGAAGCCCAACTGCACCCTCAGGTTCGCCGACGTCCCGCATCTCGGAGTGGAGGTGATGAGGGGGATGACGCATGACAGCATCGGCAAATACCTTAGAGACGTGGTTGTCAAACATGATTCACCGACGGTAGATGTCGCAGATGTATTGAAGAGCACTGGTGCAGATGTGGTGGTTAACTTTCTCCCAGTCGGCAGCGAGTCGGCGACCAAGTGGTACGTGGAGCAAGCCTTGATGGCGGGGACAGGGTTCGTCAACGGCATCCCCGTCTTCATCGCGAGGGAGAAACGGTGGCAGGAAATCTTCGCCAAACACAACGTCCCAATAATCGGCGACGACGTCAAGTCACAGGTAGGCGCCACCATTTTGCACAGGGTCTTGACAAAACTCTTCGTCGACAGAGGCGTAAAGATAGAGAGAAGCTATCAGCTAAACTTCGGAGGCAACACAGATTTCCTCAACATGCTGGAGCGCGAGAGACTGCAGTCGAAGAAAATTTCGAAGACACAGGCAGTCACATCACTGATACCCTATGAGATACCGGCTGAAAACATTCACATCGGCCCAAGCGACTATGTTCCATGGCTCGAGGACCGTAAATGGGCATACATAAGGCTTGAAGGCTCTGCTTTCGGAAACGCGCCCCTAAACGTGGAGGTCAAGCTCGAGGTATGGGACAGCCCAAACTCAGCGGGAGTCGTCATAGACGCTATCAGATGCATCAAAATCGCGAAAGACAGGGGCATAGGCGGAGTTCTCGAGGGGCCTTCAGCCTACTTCATGAAATCGCCGCCGAAACAGTATCCTGACGACGTCGCCCGTCAGATGGTCGAAGACTTCATAGCAGGCAAAGCCTAGGCAGAGACAGGTTCACCTTCGCCGAAAACCTCGCCAAGCCTGTGGAGAGAGTAGCGCTTCAACTCAGGCGCCAGCGTCGACGACTTTATCGCATCAACCAGCTGCTGCAGACGCCACAGGAAATAGGATTCGTCATATCTGGCTGTGTATTGTGAGGGTGGGTATGCGGGGTCGCGTAGGCTGGGTTTGACGCCGTACATCATGTAGACTCCGAAGGCGAGCAGCCGAATGATTCCGCGTCCAACCTGCTTGACGGCCAGCAGCTCCTCGTAGGATTTGGGCTGCTGCTCCCCCAGCCTGTAGACGAGTGTCCAGTTTATTCTCTCCATCGGCCTGAGAAAATCGGCCACGCTCTTCCCCTCGTCATCAAGAGTTGTCTGGTTTGTGAGGCGGCCGAACATGTGAAGCCTCTGCAGCTTCGACACATCCCTCTCAAGAACCTCGAGAGAAGCGCGCCTCGACTCGCTGCTGGCTTTTGCCGTCATGTCCAGAACACGTTGCCTAATTTCGTCAGAGACTATGCCTGTGTGAGGTTCGTCAACAAAGCTTTTCACCCGGCCCGAAAACCAGTGGTAGCGGCGGACAGCCATGGTGTAGGGGTTAAGGCTTTGCTGTATAACAGTCCAGACACCGCTGCTTGACAAAATCATCATGTGAAAATATAGGTCGAAGCCGTCCTGCAGCGCCACACTATCTGTTTTAGCAACCATTCTGCTGCAGTAAAGCAGCCGCTCAACCATCGTCTCGGAGAATCCGAAGAGCTTCGCCACCTCTGGCAATTCATTCGGGATGCGGAACCTCGTCGCAAACCTGCCGCCCAGAACCGCGGCGCCGTCACGTGGGCTGATAACCTCCTTCAGCATGGAGCCCATGTAAAGGGTTGAGTCCGCTGATGTCTCATCCAATCCCGCCGCTGTTATGACGAAGTCTGTGAAGAAGGGCTCCGCAAAGCCTTGGACAAGCTCGTCGGGGCCGTAGATGTTGAGGAAGGAGTGGACAACTTCGTTGATTATCTCGCGTGACCTGTTGTAGTGGAAACGCGCTGCTCTTCCACTCCACCCCCTAAGGTCTTTTACCCCGCTGCGAAACATCCGCTCAACAAGAAAAATCGCTTTCTTTTATCGCTGTATGTCTATCTTCACATTCTTATTACCACAGAATCCTGTAGCTAATACCTGCGCAATCTCCTCAAACGCTTAAACAGGTAAACGGCTCCTGAAAAGAAAATCGGGAAATACACTGCAAAAAATAAGAACTGAAAAGTAAGCTGGAACCCTAACAAGAAATCAAGAGCAAACAGAATGAGAGCAACGGCTACCAAGAGTGTGAACGCGTCTCTCCATCCCCGCTCCTCCGCATCACTCATTTCCGAGCAGCTCTTTTAGCGGAATGTCGACATAGCTTCCGTCAAACCTTTTCCGACGAATAATGATGGGGAGAACCCCGCGTTCAAACTCGCGTTTAGCTATGTCGATGTTGCTGTCGCCCGGCCGCACCTCAACTAGGGGAAATGCGCCAAGAGAAAGTTGCAGGGCCCGGCCGCCTATGATGCGGGCTTTTTCATATTTTGTTAGGCGGAGCTGGGCCGTTTTTGCTTCAGTCTTCTGACTCGCCAACTCCGCCTTCTTCCTTCTCTCCTTTCTTACCTGCTCCCGGTGTCTCCAGCCTCGAGGCCGCTATGATGTCGTCAATCTTCAGAATCATCGCGGCTGCTTCGACGGCGGACTTGATGGTCTGCTTCTTGACGAGCAGAGGGTCTAACACGTCGAGCTGCTTCATGTCGGCGAGCTCCGATTTGAAGACGTTGATTCCGTAGTTGATGTTTCCCTCCTTGTGTTTGGAGGTGAGGTTCACAATAGCCTCTATCGGGTCCATGCCACAGCTCTCCGCCAGCTGGGACGGTATAGCCTCAAGAGCCTCGGCAAACTTGTTCACAGCCAGCTGCTCCTTGCCTGGCAGGCTTTTGGCATAATCCCTAAGCCGTAGCGCGGTCTCCAGCTCAGATGCTCCCCCTCCCGCAATCACTTTACCCTCTACAATCACATCCTTCACAACGTTGATGGCGTCTTTCAGAGACCTCTCCGCCTCGTCGACTATTCTCTGTGTGCCGCCGCGTATCAGGATGGTTAGTGAACGCGGGTTCTCGCAGCCCTCTATGAAGACCATCTTATCCTCACCGACCCTCCTCTCTTCAACGAGAGCTGCCTTGCCAAGGTCCTCGGGTGTTAGGTCGTCGATGCGGGAGATGACGCGGCCTTTTGTCGCCTTGGCCAGCTTATCCATGTCGCTCTTCTTTATCCGCCTAACAGCAAGCACTCCTTTCTTAGCCAAGAAATACTGCGCCAAGTCATCGATGCCTTTCTGGCACAGCACTACGTTGGCGCCGGTTGAGACGATTTTTTCAACCATCTGCCGCAGCATGTCCTCTTCCTGCTTCATGAATGCGCGCATCTGCTCGGGCGACTCTATGTTGAGCTTTGCGTCAAACTCTGTCTTCTCTATTTCGAGAGCTGCATCAAGTAGGGCGATTTTCGCGTTGCGGACTAGCTTCGGCATGTCGGGGTGGACGACCTCCTTGTCCAGCACAACGCCCTCGATCAGCTTCGTGTCATGGAGCGACTGGCCTTCCTTCTTCTCCAGCTTGATGTCGTCGAGGTCCACGACCCATTTGTCGCCTACTTTCTCCGCTATCCTCGTCACCGCTTCAACCACCAAGTCGGCCAAGTAATCCGCCTCCTCCGCCACCAGCTTGCTGATCATCGATGTTTTGGCAACCTTTTTGAGAAGAGCTTTGTCTGTTGGGTCGACTTTGACACCAATTTCGTCGAGGATCTCCAGAGCTTTTACAGCGGCTTTCCGGTAGCCCTCGATGATGAGGGTTGGATGAACCTCTTTCTCGATGAGCTCTTCTGCCTTCGTCAACAATTCACCTGCAAGCACAACCGTGGATGTCGTCCCGTCGCCTACCTCCTCATCCTGAGCCTTGGAAACCTCCACCAACATCTTGGCCACGGGATGCTCGACATCCATTTCCTTGAGGATGGTTGCGCCGTCGTTTGTAATCACGATGTCGCCGAAGCTGTCTACGAGCATTTTGTCCATGCCACGGGGCCCCAGCGAGGACTTCATGGTCTCGGCGATTATCTTGGCCACCATTATGTTGGCGCTCTGCACCTCTCTTCCACGCATCCGCTTGGCGCCTTCCTTCAAAATTATAACAGGTTGAGTAGCTGTTCCTACTGTTGCAGCCATACTACATTCACCCTACCTATGCGCGGCCTGTGGTTTTTTATAGAGTTTTCCCTGCTTAGAGCCGCGTCATAGCTATATACTCCCTCTGGTAATACGCTTTCCGATATGAAGCTGATATCGGTAAAGATGCCTGAAGCCTTGATTGACGGTATGGATGAGTTGATTAAGAAAGGTGTTTATCCGAGCCGTAGCGCTCTCATGAGGACTGCGGTGCGGGACCTTCTCAGAAAGGAGCTGTGGGAGGCTAAACGATGAATTTTTCGAGAAATATCAGCCGACCGTAGGAGTAGCGTGTATCGGAGACGGAGTTTGTGTAACGTATGCTCTCCCTGCCGAGGGTGGGCGAGTATGCGATGAAGGGCGCGGGCGGCTTCTCCTCCACTTCGACGTAGTAGAGGAAGGGGAGAGCTATTGAGTCGTAGTATTCGTATACAGGGTATAGGACGGCGAGGTTGTAACCGTTTCGGGACCTGTAGCACCACACCGGTGGGCTGAACGACTCGTCAGTCATCGCTGAAACCAGGCGCATAATCGAGTCGAGAGCCTTGACTTTTATCTTCTCGATGCCGCGGATTTTTCTTACATGTTTGCCGGTTATTGCTTTCTCCAAGATGTGGGGCGGTGGGTCTGCGTGGATTATTGGGTAGGAGATGTAGCGGCCTGTCTCGGGCTGGTCGGATAGTCTTGTCTCCTCTTTCTCCAGAGCTGTGTAAACGACATATTTTTTCACAGGCTCCGGTGCTGTGGTGTGGAAAAGCATGGGGATGTTTACTTTTCCCATAGGCATAGTCTGAAGATATGCGATTATGGTTTGTTGGCCGTGTTGAAAGGCTATGAGATGAGGTATGTAGTCCCATCGCGAAGACGCCAGCCTTACGAGGCTCGCCAAATCCTCAACCCTAACGGGCACGGGGTACAGATGCTGTGGACGCTGCTTCATTACTTTGTTCAGCGCATGGAAAACGGGGGAACGCCAAGTAAAAAACCTACATACAGCCTTTAGAGATGCATTGTCATGGAGCGGGTTGGGTTCATAGGGCTGGGTCTCATGGGAAAGCCGATGGCGAAGAATCTTCTGCGACATGGGTTTAAGCTGGCTGTGTTTAACCGAAGCAAGGGACCTATGGAGGAGCTCGCCTCACTCGGAGCCACGGCATGTAGCTCGTCGAAGGAAGTGGCAGAATCTTCGGAGTGCGTGATAACCATGCTGCCGGATGAAAAGGCTGTTGAACAGGTTTTGCTCGGTCGGGGCGGTGTCTTGGAGGGATTGGCTCCGGGATGTGTTGTGGTGGATATGTCGACTGTTTCTCCCGGTTTCTCGAGGGAGATGGCGCGTCGTGTCGAGGAGAAGGGTGGAGAGATGCTTGATGCGCCTGTTTCTGGAAGCACTATGGCCGCTGAGCAGGGAGCGCTCACGATAATGGTTGGAGGCAAGCCCGAAATCTTCGAGAAAATACGGCCTGTTTTCGAGGCGATGGGGAAAAACATCTACTACATGGGTGGAGCGGGCATGGGAAGCTTCACCAAGCTATGTAACCAAGTAGCGGTTTCGCTAAACCTTCTCGGGGTATGCGAAACACTCATGGTCGCGGCCAAGGCAGGGCTTGACTTGAGAAAAGTCATAGAGGTAATCTCGACAGGTGCAGGCGGCTCTTGGCAACTCAGCAACCTCGGCCCGAGAATGGTGATGAGAGACTTTAGACCAGGTTTCAAGGTGAAGCACCTTAGGAAAGACCTGCGAATCCTGAGGGAGACAACCGAGAGCCTTGGCCTCTGCCTACCCGGTGTAGCGCTTGTATCTGAGCTGGTGAAAACACTTGATGAAATGGGTCACGGCGAAAACGGTACACAGGCCCTGGTTGAGGTTCTTGAAAAGCTCTGCAACATCAGGATTGGTTAGGATAAGTCGGTTGAGGCACGTGGATAAGAGCCGAGGACTTTTATGAAAGATGTGTAGGAGGCCAGCTCAGCCAAAGCTTTCTTCACGTGTTCATCTTCTTGATGCCCCTCAAAATCGACGAAGAAGTAGTATTCCCATGGCCTTTGCCGGGTTGGCCGCGACTCTATCTTGGTGAGGTTTATGCCGTTTCTCGCGAATGCTCCAAGTGCATTGTAGAGCGCGCCTGGCTTGTGGGTTGTCGAGAAGATGATGGATGTTTTGCTGTTTGGGGTATACTGCGCCTCCTTCACCGATATGACAAGAAACCTTGTATAGTTGTGTCCATAGTCTTCTATTCCTTTTGCAAGAATCTTCATGCCATAGATTTCAGCGGCTCTCTCGCTCGCAACCGCTGCAGCATTCCTTAACCCGCGCTCTTTAATCATCTTCACACTGCCAGCGGTGTCATAGGTAACCTCAACCGACACACCGAGTGACTGGAGATATCCACGGCACTGTGCAAGAGCCTGCGGATGGGAGTAGACTGTCTCGACTTCGCTGAGCGAAACATCAGGTAAAGCAATTAGGCAGTGACGTATTCTGAGAATGATTTCGCCAACAGCTTTTACGCTTGAGCTGAGAAACATATCATAGGTCTCGAAGACACTTCCCTCTATGCTGTTCTCCACAGGAACCACACCATAGTCGACAACACGGGCCTCACAATTCTTGAAAACATCCCGAATACTTTTGCAGGGCATGGTCTGGACATTTTCGCCGAAAAAATGGAATATCGCCTCCTCGCTGTAGGCCCCTTTCTCACCTTGGAAGGCCACAGTTGTATGCAATCTGCCCCAGTGGATGCCATGGTTTATAAAAGGTTAGCGGGATAGCGGTTAAATACCGAAGAGAGGCATCAAACCATGGCTTTGAATACAGAATCGGGGAAAAAGTCTGCTGCTTTTTTTGGCGCCGACTTGAGGAAATGTCTCGAGCTTCAGGTCGGTAAGACAGGCGAGGTCAACACAGAGTACGGCGGGTTTGAGATTGTTGTCCGGGAGCCGGCGTTTTTTCCGTGGCATGACTGCTTCATGACGCTGCTGAAGTATGGCTACGAGGTATGGGTTACGAAGAAAAAAGAAGACATCGTTATTGTAGCCAAGCCCAGCGCCGACTAAATCATCAAGGGTAGCTGAATCAAAATTAATGTGAGCGCCATCGCCGCGGTGGGCAGGGTTATTGCCACACCCACACCTATCCACTGCCTAAGTGTAATGTGAATCCGTTCACGGCGCTCCAGCATACCTACGGCAACTATGTTGGCTGTGCTTCCGATAACTGTCAGGTTGCCCCAGAAGGTGCCCGCAAACAGCATGGTCCACCATAGTGGGAAAACGTTGACGCCAAATTCTCCTAGCGTCTTGATTATGGGAATCCATGTGGCTACCGCGAGAACATTGTCCATAAAAGCTGACATTAACCCCCCCACAATCATTACGACAAGGGATAGTGTGGTTAAAGAGTCGCCAGCGTTTGCAAGTATCAGATTTGCGAAAACCTGAGTGGCTCCTGTGTGGCTAAGAGTGCCTACGCTCGCGAAAAATATCATGAAAAACAGCAGCGTCCACCAGTCTATCCTCCTCTCCACCAACTCTCTCGCTCTCTCCCGCTCCATAAAAAGAACTATTCCCGCGAAGAGAAACGGCACACCTAGAAGCATGGCGTTCTTCCCCAAACCCAGCGCCTGCTCAATGGGTGTATGAAGAATGAGACCGATAATGGTGGCCAAGAAAATCACAGCAGGCTTTCTGATGTCAACCCTATGTCCACCATCTGCCTTTTCGATGGCGGTGATTTTCACACTGGACTCGCTTTTCATGGCTTGGCTCAACTGCTCTATGTCTTTGCGGAAAACGAAGAGGCTTAGAAGTATGCATAGCGTCAGGGAGGCGATGGATATTGGCGTGGCCCATCTCAGAAAGTCGGCGAAACCGAGCTGTGCTTGAAACGCTATCATGACTCCGACGGGGTTTCCCACTACCGTCGCGGAGCTTCCGATGTTGGTTGCGAATATCGAGAGTATGATGAACCTGACGGGGTTAAGGTTGTAGCGGGAGGTGAAGTCAAGCAAAACAGCTGTCATGATAAGTATCGATGTTACCTCGTCAACCAACGCCGCCAAAAGAGCTGACATGGCCATGAAGAACACAACCATCGCTCTTGGCCTGTTTCCTATTATTGCCTGTAACCTGTCTATCACGTATTCAAAGAAACGCGCCTCCTCGAGATACCCTACAACAACCATCATCGACGCGAGAAACAATATGGTGTCGAGATGAGCGAATTTGATGAGCAGGTCTATTTCGAGAAGGTCTGTTCCAAGCATCAAGGCGAGGGCGAAAAACGCGAACACCAGCCTGAAGCGCCAAAACATCAAAGTGGCCCCAATCATTCCCGCGAGAACGATGAGTGAAGTCATCTGCTTAACATCAAGCCCCATAAGGTATCCTAGGATAGCCACTGAGGCGACTACGGCCCCATATTTGATGGGTTTGCTGACCAAAAAATCCACTCTCCGTCGATGTGTTTGTTCTACTTCTGTTTACGTGTAATTTTTACCTTTTTACATATTCTAAGTCTGGGATGATCTAATGGTTTCTAGTATGCTTATTGCCATCCAGAGCTGTGTGCGTGTGAAGGATGGCATGTTGGGGTCGTTTATGATTTCTTCGATGAGCTCGATGGAGTTGGCTGCTCTGACGGCTGGCCTGAGTTTTTCGTTGAAAAGCTCTGTCGAGGCCTGTTTAGCGATTCTGCGGATGTTGCGCGGGGTGTCCGCGTCGTTTATGATTGTCTCGAGTATCTGAACAACTTGCTGCCTCTTTGACTCCCAATCGGCGCCGGCCTGAGCCATTCGTCATCCACCTCATCAACCCGCGGTAACACTGCTGATACTTTTATAAAGAGTTTTAAGCCGTTATCCGCAGACGGCTCCCCTGCTCGCCGAGCCCACCAGCTTGGCGTACTTGGCTAACACGCCTCGTGTATACTTTGGCGGGGGCGGTGTCCAGTTCTCCATCCTTTTCCGTATTTCTTCGTCGGAGAGCTCGACGGATAGTTTACGGTTTGGCACATCTATTTCCACTATGTCGCCGTCTCTCAATGCGGCGATTGGCCCGCCCACGGCGGCCTCCGGCGAGATATGTCCAACCATTAGCCCATGTGTTGCTCCGGAGAAGCGGCCGTCGGTCAAGAGGGCTACTTTTTCCTTCAACCCCTGCCCCACAACTATTGCTGTGACAGCGAGCATCTCCCTCATCCCGGGCCCGCCCTTCGGCCCCTCATACCGGATTACTATGACGTCGCCCGGGTGAATTTCTCTCTTCAGCAGGGCTCTGTAAGCCTCCTCCTCGGAGTTGAACACTCTGGCTGGGCCTTTGAAATGCTGCACAGCCGAGGCTGTAGACTTTACCACAGCTCCTTCCGGGGCTAGGTTTCCCTTCAGTATTGCGATGCCGCCTGTTGGATGTATCGGGTTGGACAGAGGCCTCACAACTTCTCCGCCATCACCTATCTTCATCTCCCTAAGGTTTTCTGCCAAAGTTTTGCCTGTGACAGTTAGGCAGTCTCCATGGAGGAGGCCAGCATCCAGAAGCTTTTTCAAAACAACCGGCACACCCCCTACCCTGTCCAAGTCAACCATCACAAACCGGCCGCCGGGCCTCATGTCGGCTATGTGAGGCGTCCTTCTGCTGATTTTGTCGAAGACATCTATGTCGAGCTTTACACCGGCTTCATAAGCCATGGCTGGTAGATGAAGAACAGCATTCGTTGAGCCGCCCATGGCGCAGACGACTGTTATAGCGTTTTCAAACGCCTCGTATGTCATTATGTCGCGTGGTTTTATTCCGTTTTCCAAAAGTTTTAGAACCTGAGCACCCGACCTATACGCCGCATCATAGATTCTCTGGTCCACGGCCGGGATTGAGGCAGTGCCGGGGAGAGACATGCCGAGAGCCTCTATAGCCGAGGCCATGGTGTTGGCTGTGTAGAGCCCTGCGCAGGAGCCCTCCGTCGGGCAGGCGACTTTCTCCAGCTCAATCAGCTGCTGGAGCGTCATCTGGCCCGTGCTGTAGCTGCCGACCGCTTCGTAAACATCCTGAATAGTTACATCCCGACCCATGTATTTTCCGGGGAGAATTGTTCCACCGTAGAGGAAGACTGAGGGTATGTTGAGACGCGCCATGGCCATCACTGTTCCGGGAAGGCTTTTATCGCATCCCGCAATTCCCACCAAACCATCAAACCGCTCCGCAAAACACTCAACCTCAATCGAGTCAGCGATTACCTCACGACTCACAAGCGAGCCCTTCATCCCCTCGGTGTTCATAGAGATTCCATCGCTAACCGCGATAGTGGTGAACTCTATACCCACACCGTTGTTTTCCCAAACACCTCTCCTCGCCTCTTTCGCAAGGTCTGTGAGATGTAGATTGCATGGCGTCACCTCGTTACCCGTGCTGACGACCCCGATGAAAGGTTTGCCAAAATCTTCATCTCTCAAACCAACAGCACGAAGCATAGCACGGTGAGGAGCCCGCTCAGGGCCCTCAGTCACCTCATGACTATACAGACGGCGAACCATGGCGCAGAACATGTCAATCCGCATTTAAATTTTGCGTAAAAAGGTATTGGGTCGTTGAAATCATTCTACATAGCGGTCGAGGGAATAGACGGTGCGGGAAAAACGACACAGGCGAAGCTCCTCGCACGGAAGTTGATGAAACATGGTTTAAGAGTGATGAATGTACACGAGCCCACCGATGGGAAAATCGGAGGGCTCATCAGGGAGGCTTTGGCGAAACGGGTTAACATTTCTGAAGAGGTTTTGGCTCTTCTATTCGCAGCCGACAGGCTAACACTGAGGGAAAAAATTATCTCAGCCAAGCAATCAGGTGTCTATATAGTCTCCGACCGCTCCGTCGTATCTTCTCTCGCCTATCAATCGGCTGCGTTGGGTCTGAGGAACTGGGTATACGAGATCAACCGCTTCGCCGTCAAACCCGACATCATCGTATACATAGACATCAGCCCCGAGACTGCGCTTAAGAGGCTTAGGAAAAAATCCCAGAGATACGAAAACATGGTTTTCCTGAGAAAGGTGAAAAACGCCTACAGCAGGGTTCTGCACGATTTTCGGAGGGTTCTAGTGGTCGACGGTGAGCAGCCAGTGGATGCTGTCGCAGAGGCCATGGTGGAAAAGCTTTCACGATTTATACCGTCTCTGAGTCGATAATTTTTTCCGCGGCCTTTCGAACTCTGTCAAGTTCTGCAGCTTCACGCTCAACGTAAACCCTCACCAGCTTCAAGGGCTTAGAGAGTTGCTGAATAATCCATGAATCTGTATCGGGGGGTGGATGGATTCTAACTTCTCCGGGCCCGTATTTGGTTAGCGGAGGAGCGTAGCTGTAGTCCACATAGATTTTCATAGGCTCGGTTCCAGCCTCCTCGGCAATCAGCCTCTCAAGCAGAGAAATATCTGAGTAATTTATCCGCGGACCATTCTCGCCGAGAAATTTCTGCTCAAAAACTCTCTTCGGCAAAATTCTTTTTTCAAGCATTTTGATGTATGGTCTGCTTTTCTCCCTGCTCCTTATCAGGCACCATGTTGTGTAGTCGTCGTGTTGGAGATATTCTTGAACTGTCATTGTGCTGTAGTCAAGCTCGTCTTCGAGCATTTTGGCCGCTCTGAGGAGAAGATGTTGAGCCGCTCTCGCCGCGTGGTGGAAGTAGATGTTGATGAAGGAGTGATAGCGGGCTATGGCGAGCTCCTCGACCACTCCGATTCCTCTGCTGTCTACGGCTGGCCCATCCTCTAGAAGACGGGTGAGTCTTATGATTCGTCGGACATCTACTACGCCATAGGTTGCGCCGGTGAAGTAGGCGTCTCTGAGCAGAAAATCCAAGCGGTCCACGTCAAGGGGGCCTGAGACGAGGCCGCTTAGCCGGGACCTGCCTCGCAGAACATCCACAACCTCTTTCACATCGAGTCCCATGGCCTCCAGCGCAGAGGCTATCTCATCATCTTCTTGCACTATTTTGATGCTCATGTCCTCGTGGCTCAGCCCCTTCTCCATGAGAAGCTGCTCGAAGAGGTGTGAAAACGGTGTATGGCCGATGTCGTGTAGAAGAGCCGATGCTCTGAGAAGGTTTCTCTCATGGGTGTCGAGGTTCAGGTGGTCGGCGAACTCTCCAGCAAGATGCATGCAGCCGAGGGAGTGGTCGAAGCGGCTGTGACGGGCCCCGGGATAAACAAGATAGACAAGAGGCAACTGGCTTATTCTTCGCAGCCTCTGGACCGCCGCGGAGTCGACGAGCTTTCTTTCTTCATCGGAGATGGTGATGTAGCCGTGGACAGGGTCTTTAACCAGCTTCAACAAATGGATGATGTCATGGGGAGATAAAAGCTACTCTTCTTCCTCGAGCTTCAGCCCGAGGTAGCTGTAGACAGCGGCTTTGAGAGCCTTTAGCGGAAGTAGGGCGCATTTCACCCTCACAGGCCCCACCTCAATCCCCAGCATCTCAAAGATATGTTGTTTGTCAAGGTTCCTGAGTTCATCGAGTTTCTTGCCCTGAATAGACTCTATCAGCATCGATGCCGAGGCTTGGCTAATCGCGCAGCCATGGCCCCGAAACGTCGCCTTCTCAACCACGCCGTCGCTGTTTATCTTGAGAAAAACCTCCACCACATCGCCGCATAGAGGGTTCGAGTCTTTCACCTTCACAGACGCGTCACTCAGCTCTCCATAGTTACGCGGGTTACGGTAATGGTCGAGAATTATCTCGAACTGAGCTTCACCCAAACCAGAAGACATCACTATCCACAATAATTTAATCTTTCAACAACTACCCGGCGTAAAATCGATACAGACAATACGCATATATGGGTGGATACACAGCTCCTTTTACGATGCTTCAGGAGCTTGTTTCCCTTGTTGACCGGCTTAAGAAACGTATTCAAGATTATCAGAAGGAGCTTCAGTCAAGCGAGGCTTTGACACGGTATGTGTTGATAGACCCCTTGCTGAGGGCCCTTGGATGGGACACTGAAAACCCCGAGCTTGTTAGGCCTGAGGTCTCGACACAGGCGGGGCGGCCTGACTACGCTCTACTCCACGGCGGTCAGAGGCTGGCTTTCGTAGGTGCGAAGGCTCTGGGTAAGCAGGAGGATTTGCTGCAACAAATTTCCTACTGTGTCTCCGAGGGGGTGAGATACTTCATAGCAACAGACGGCTCCCGATGGGAGGTCTATGACACAAGCATTCAGAAACCTCTACAGGACAAAAAGATAGTTGAATGGGATATTCAGTCGATGAATGCAGGCGAAGTCATAAGAAGAGCATTCACCATAATGCGATACGCGGGCATCACAGAGGCTGCACCCCCACAAATCGAACCCCCTAAGACCACACAGCCACCACATGGTACACCTCTCACACGAATATCACAAAAACCGGGAGACACACTGCGATACAAAAAAATCATTTTTCCCGATGGAAAATCCCATCCACTGAGGTCTTGGAAAGACATCTTAACCTCCACCGTTGAATGGCTTAATGCAACAAACAAACTAACCAATCTACCAATCAAAACCAGCAGGGGTGACAGTTACCTCGTCAACACGCACCCAGAGCATGAGGATGGTAAAAAATTTAGGTTTTCAAAAAAGGTAGGTTCCGTCTATGTCGAGACGCATTTTAGTGCTAGGGACATTTTACGTCACACACGTAGATTGCTTGAGATTTGCGGTGTAAAGCCTGATGTTGTGTTTTTGGCTTAGTTGCGCCGGGGAGCGGATTTGAACCGCTGACCGACGGGTTAACAGCCCGCCG